>Ga0307517_10008007_pt1 | contig 15246 bp, 5 predicted proteins | sample 23_EM_MG_FD_194515 | JGI IMG/M metagenome (GOLD analysis project Ga0307517, IMG submission 194515) | Populus trichocarpa ectomycorrhiza microbial communities from riparian zone in the Pacific Northwest, United States - 23_EM | ecosystem: Host-associated > Plants > Roots > Unclassified | place...
AAAGAAAAAATAAAAAAAATCTTAAATACACAACGAAGTTCAAATTACAATACAACTGATACTATTAAAAAAATCTTGATAAGATAAATTCAATAATATCAAAAAATATAAATAATAATGACCCGAGTGAGTCATATTTACTGCTTATAAAGTAAAAATATTTTACTATTACCAAATAAAATCAAAGAAGAAAATGTTAGGGAGAAAAATTCAAATTATTTAAGATACATATTTAAAAGATTATAAATATAATAAATTATTTGAATATATAAATGAAGGCACAAAGATTCCTCAAATTAATTGGAGGATATCTCTTTCATATTTTTATCCATTCCTACGCCCACATATATACGGAGACGAAGATCCTTCAATGTCCTTCCCTATGATAAATAGAGGAATACAATTTCCATCCGTACAAATAGACCAAACAAGTACATTGCAATCCTTTACAAAATTTCCAGGTCAGTATGAAACAAACGTGTCACAACTCACAACCCAATATCTTTGTTTCAAAGAAAATCAATGCAGCTACGATCTCATCAAAACAGTCCATAAAAAACCAACACAAAACATAAAACCATAATTTATAATTATCATTTTAATATTTTATATTTAATTTACTTGTAAAATATTAATTTGATTTCATTCTAATTAAGAATTATCATGTAAATTAAGGTTATATTTTAACTAAAAAATATTTATATTAAATTTAAAATAAAAAATAAGTTTATGACACTGTCTAAATATGAAAATATAAAAAATATAATTATAATATTTTATATTGCTAAAAAGTACTTATATATAAAAGAAAAAAAATTATATTGTCCATGTTTTTCTTTTATTTAGAAAACAGTGGAAAGCTTATATTAAAAAACTATGTAGAATCTCTAAAATATATTTTTCAAACTCAACATAAATTTTAAAAAATAGTTTTTTTTTAGATAAATAAAATTTAAAATTTTAGTTTTTTATGATTCCAGATTCTTACAAAATTAAAATACTATATCGTTTCTAATTAATTAAACCGCCCTGGTCTTTCTCACTAATTTGCTGCCGAAACTTCCCTAAGGACTAACTTTGACCTTTTAAATCTTTATTACAAGTACAGTGATCACTAGTTGCTGGCTAAATCAATTTTGATAGAGTTGCATGTTTATGTATGTTGTGAGAGCTAGCTAGCTGGTGAAGATGGGGGTTGATCAGCAGCAAGGGTCACCGTCCTACTACAGTTTTCTTGGTGTTAGTTCAGAATCTTCTTTCGACGAACTTATCTCAAGCTTGCTATGATATGTATTATTAAACGATTATTTTTTTTGGTTTGATATATATTTCTTCTGAATTAAGTTGCAAATTAATTAATTAGTTAGCCCAGGTGGAATAATGATTTATGAATGGTTGTTTGTTAGTGCAGCAATGGCATCCAGATAGGAGGACAAGAACACCTTCTCTTTTGGGTGAAGCCAAATGTAAATTTCAGCAAATCCAAATTAAGGCCTATTCAGGTAATTAATAAAGCTTTTCTGAAAGCAGTTGCTGACTGGTGACAGTGCTTCTGGTTCAACATCACGAGAAATTTTGTGTTTCTTCAAATGTTTTTAATTAGTTGATGTTTTGTTTTTGATAGTATTATCCGATCAGAGGAAATGAACAATGCATGATGCAGGATTAAATGACCCTTTAGACGAAAAAGAAGAAGAAGAAGATGATGATGATGATGATGATGAGGTAAGTCATGGGTGTAGCGGATTTTGCTTTTTGTGTTTTTTCTTAATAAAATATGATGTAACCAAATCAAAGAAGCAACAACAGGAAAATTAAAAAAAAAGAAAAAGATTGAAACATCATTTACTTCAAAATAAAATGTTTTTTGGATTTCTGAATAGATTTGAGCCTATATAGAAGGATTTACTATTAAAGTTTCTCAACCAAGATGTCAAACGATGAAGAATGAGCTCATAATAAACATCATTCCAATCTAGTTCCTCCATGGTGAAAATCAACTTGTTTCTAGCAATCCAGATAGCTCATAAATACCATAATATAGAAGAAGAAATGCGTTCTTTTTAAATTTACCGATTGCAAGATGTTTCCATTCCAATAACATATGTTCAACTATTGCAGGAATGCACCAAGCTATTCGATCCTAACCAGTCAATGAATCTGCTGCACAATCTCCACGAGTAGTGAAGGTGTAAGAAAATGTGCTAAATGGATTTGATCATATGTCCCCTACTAAGAAAGCCTCTAGTGTATAAGCTGTTATTAAGGAGAAGCCAAATAAACATATCTAAAGGTGTCAGTCCTTTTCATAAAAAAATGAAGAAACTCCAGGATATTGAATTTGATCATTGTTGTGATAGACTGACTTAATACTGTAGTTACCATCCTTCTCATAAACCCATTGCCATGTACAACTAAATCTGAAAGATTACTGAATCTGAAAGATTGCACAGCTTCAAATTTTGCCTTTTGTTTTAATTCACTGTATCAATGAATTCTCTGATACGTTTTGTTTTTCTAGTGCTCCTTCCTTTCCTTGGGCTAATCATGTTTGTTTGTGCCAGGGACTTTCTGATTTCGAGCAAGAAGTATTGAATCTCACAGCGCAGGATAAGAGACAGGTCCGGAAGTTGATCTATCCTTAATTAACTAACTAATTTTTCATGATTAACATCTCCTAGCGCGAAGGATGTTTCGTTTGTTGCATGAGGCATCGCAATTTCTGTGACTGTTCTTTCTTTCTTGTGAGTTTTTGTTGATAAACTTGAATTAAGGTCCTACCAAACTGTTTGATATTACCAAATTTGAGTGTGGGACAATCCAAACGACTTACCCCTATCACTGTTGATTCTTAGAATTGACATTTTTTCTTACACGAGGCTTTATGCAATTTGAGTCAATAATTTTTCTTTCTCATGCATCATCTTTATATAGCCATTATAGAATCAACAAGGTTTTTTTTCACAGAAATTAAAAACATCTCTTGTGATTTGCAACTCGATATGTCTTATGAATTTTGCCAGTGTTGATAAAGAAAACCGAATTCTACAGAAAGATCCTTCATTCTTTTTACTGTAGTGTAGGGGTAGTTATGAAAACATTTGTTATGTTGGGGGAAATCATTATCACAGTGAGTGCAGCCCATGAATTTGGGGAAGTCGACGAGATGTCCAACATACTTGTAGTTTATTAGCCTGAGTCGTGGAAGGTCCTGACGTACGGCCATATGTAAACTGAAGGAAGGATAAGAATCTTGCTTAGACTATCACAGCGCGCATTTGGAAGAGAAAACGTTAAACTCTATCTAGGTGGAGTAGTTGAGAGGTTTTAAGGTACAAATCAATCTGTTAAATGAATTGTGCCCATTGATAAAGAAAATTGATGCTTTAAGAAACATCCATCTTTTTTTTTTTTTTTTTTTTTAGTTTAACGTGGGTGTCTGAGCCAGCTTGCGCGTACCTCGACTAATCCCACGGGCCCTGAAGTTAATGACCATGTAAGCCTCCAGTGGCTATCATATGAGCAACCACAGGGCTCGAACCTGAGACCATAGAGGAAGCAAATCTCTTGATTCCAAGTTCTTACCACTGAGCCACCATCTAGATGGTTTCCATCTTTCTCTTTTGTTTTTGAAGTGTAGGGACTTTTATGAAAGCATTTTTTTCCAGTTTTGATATGAGGAGAAATGATGACCAACGAGTGCAACTCTTGAATTTGGGAAGTTGACAAGATATTAAAACCAACTTGGAGGTCCTGCAGCCGTGCTTAAACTATAGAAAGGTGGGATAAGGATTTTGCTTATATGTCTCGTCTAACTATTATGATCATACGATTATATATGTGGAAGAAGATGTGCGAACTCAATCTAAATGGTGGAATAGTTCGGATAATTAGAAGTCAGCTGGCCTCCATATTGGGACTGATATTCCACTGTTGGCACATTTTTATTATCTATAAATTAAGTTCAATAGCATAACGTTTTTGCTGAAGCTGCACCACTTTTCACCCTTTTATATTTTATCATAGATTATAATAATGAAATTTTTAATAGTTTTTAATTTGATTCTTAAATTTTTATTGTATACAATTGAGTCCAAATTAAAGCTCAATTACATGTTTTTTTTGGTGCGAGTGTTGAATTGCAAGACAGGTGATTAAAATGCAACACGTGGGTAACATAAATGGTGCGTTTGAATTTGTTGGTTAAGTACAATTTTGTTCCTTATATTTTTTTACTATAAGGTGACCAGTCCTTTGTATTTTTAAAAAATTATCTATAAAATTAAATAGTATGGCGTTTTTATTGTAGTTATACCACTATTCACTCTCTCACATTTTAATGTGGATTATAAAAGTTGAATTTTTGACAATTTTCAATTTGGTTATCAATTTTTTTAGCACAATTAAACCTAAATTAAAGTCCAATTGCATGTTTTTTAGGGGGTGAGGGTTAAATTGCTAGACAGATGACTGAAATGCAATACACGGGTAACAAAGGTGGCGCATTCTAATTTTTTCTTTTTATTTTATCCAATAAATCTTACGTGTTTGTTGATTTCTATTTCAATATGATTTGAATAAACAAATTCATTAAAAACAATCAGGTTAATTATTCATATTATGATATAAAATATTTTGATCTATATTTGTCTCTCAATTTTTTAAATTCTTTTCTTTTAAAAACAAATTACAAACCCAAAATGGGTTTGTTAGGGTGTCTTTTTTTTACTGAACTTGATTTTTTTTCGTCAATTTTTTTTCTCATATTCTAAAAAATAGTTTTATGTGTTTGTAGAAGTCATTGATTGGTTTAACAAGGTTTCTGTGATGTTTCGTAGGTGTTTTGGGTAAAAATTAGGTTAAAAATAATTTTTTAGGTAAAACAAAAAAGAACCTCGTTTTTCCAGCGATACCGGTGGCTGGATTTTGGGCTCAACAGACAATGCATTTTTTTTAAATGGTTGGGGCGGTCGATGCGTTGTCTGCCCCATTAAACTTAAAAAAAAATTAAAAGGCCCATGCTCGTGAGGCATGCCTTGAAGGCCTGCACATGGGCCGCAACCTTATGGCCCTTACCAGGCCTTGCAGTGTCTATTTTTTTTTTTTTTAAGATGATTTTTTTAATTGATGCTTTATTTTATATGAATTTTTAAAAATAATTTTTTGGTATATGATTTAATTAATACCCTTTCTCTATGATTCTTTTTGCTTATTTAATCTTTTTTAGATTGTAATTATTTTTTTTTTACGATAATGAGTGTGTTTAGTTTATAAAGAGATTGATATGATTTTTTGTGAGTTTTTTTTTAATATTTAGATTATTTTTTTAAAAAAAATATTTTTTTATAAGATTTTTAATATGTGCAACCTTGCATAATATTTTTTTTATTTTATTCATGCAATTTGAAAAGTTAAAGGGGATTGGAATTTTTTTTTGTCTTATTTTTATTTTCAATTTTGTCGTTTATGATTGTTTTTTTTTTGTTGCCTCATATTTTTATCATATTATTAAATTAATCAAGATTTAATCATATCATTCAATTTCTCTTACTTCTTTAAAAACATAAGCATCTCCTAAACTTTTTTCTTTTCAGTTAAAAAAATTAGAGATAAGATGTTTTATGAATAATGTACAAATAAGATCATTAGATGTTTTATGAATATTATACATGTATATTTCTAATATTGAAAAACATTCATCTTTTGTATTGAATTGTTGTTGTTTTTTTTTCATATTTTATTTTCTATTCATATTATTAAATTAACCGAGTTTATTAACATTATTTATCTCAATAACAAGAATCTTAGATTTTTTTCCTTTCTAAAAAATGTTTGCATTATTTTGATCTCTTTTACGATAAAAAAAAAAACATGGGGTGAGCCACCTAGCTATTTTTTGCTATATTAAAACACCCTAGAAATCCTTTCTTGTAGGATTGGATTCTTTTGTTCGAAAATTGGGTTTTGTAGAATTTTCATGGCAAGCTTTTTCTGAAATGTAATTTGGTCGATAGTGCTTCTCTTTTTAACATTTGAATCTTCCTCGTGGTACTGTACACTCTCAATCCTTGAAGAACCTAGAAAACAAATCAAAAGGGGCACGGTGTGATGCAACTCCAATGGTGGACAGTGGAAGTTCGTATTTCAATCTCTCATGCTGGGGAGCGTATGGAACGAGCAATTATGGAGCCTGAGAGATTAGCATTGTTTCTCCTCAATCCCCAAACAATTTCCTGAGCTAGGCGGTGGCAAGAATTTGTGCTTGTGCTCAAACTTTGATACAAGTGGCGAGGAAAACCCTACAAATGTTCCTTTTGTAGGGTTTATGTATATATTTGTAAAACCATTATCTTCAAAAGTATTGCCCCACGCAGAATATCTAGTTCCTTTTTCCTGTTCGAGATTTATTACTCATGTTAGCAGTTCGAAACACTTTGATGTCTGTTTTCGATATTTAATAATCTGCATCGTCTAGACTTCGGTTAAATGGGCTATACACGACGCCTTGGTAGATGAGCCCGCTTCTTACTGGGCTATTGGACAAGGCTTAAATTCTAAGTACTCCTTTTTCTACGCCGAAGTAAGTGGGCTTACATAGGGGTTGTTTTATCTTCTAATTCTTTCAAACATTATCAAGAATAGGTTGCAAATTGCAACTGTCACCCTTCCATGAAGCATGAACTCCAATTGGATGGTTGAGATATCCTGCTACTTTTATTTATAAAACATAAATAATAATAATAAAAATAATAAATCTAGACAGTGATATTATTATGTGAAGTTCCAATATATAATTTATATTATTTTTTAATAAAGACTCTCTTAATATACAACAAAAATAAATTGACATATACAAAAGGAAACATTGACGGAAAAATTTCATTAGTATATTACGATGATCTTTACCGATAAAATTTTCTATCCATGTATCAATCAGTAAACACCGAAAGAAAAATTTTATCGGTATATACTGAGCGGATGACAGAGGGTACTATAATAGGATTCAAATAGACAAATCTTACAACAATATGATATTTTCACTAATAAAATAACCAATGAGAGTTTTTTTGATGGACTGTTTACATCTTTAATTTGGTCGGTAACATATATATCGATGAACTGTTAATATGAATAACAACTTAAAGTTATGGTAACGTGGAGTTCTCTTCTATTTTTAGTATGATTTTTTCTTCTTAATCGTCGACATGGAATAGTGATGCTGAGATATAAAAGGAGGTTTAAGGCAGGAAGGTTCCAAAAGCAATGCTTGAACATAAATTAAGGTGCATGATTCTGAAGTTGACCAGAGAACGAGAAGAAAAGGGATGGCAGTGCTATAACTAGAGTCTCTTCCCTTTCACTCATCCATGATTGTGGGTTCGGTTATTCATAACATTTTGTCCCCTTTTCTATATTCCATTTTAAGTCCACGCAATCGCATGTTTTCTGCTCTCGTTCCTTGGCAATCAGCTGGTAGATTGAGTCTGGAAATTATACCTCTCGAGAAAAAAACCCTATTATCTTATTGGACTCTCTCTTAGAATAAATCGGTGGTGATGTGATATATTAATGAACTTCAAATCAATAATTCGAGTTATTTTTCTTTACGAGTAAATCTAAATCATTATTCTCAAATCAACAATTTAGATTTTACGGATATGATCAAATCCAAAACCATCAACGATTTAACCAATGACAAAGGAAAGGAGGAAGGGTTAAAAAAAAAAATGAATTTTCTTCCTTGTATTGCGGACCAGTATTTGGGTTTACGGCATTTAAACTTTCCAAATACGGTTTGTAAATTTGAAGTTAGTAAGATTTTTGCAGGGTAGACGCGCTTTAAAAAAATTATTCTTTTTTGTTTTAATTTTTTTTTGTATTTTTATATCATTTTGATAAATTAATATCAAAAATAAAATTTTAAAAATAAAAAATATTTTTTATATTTTTAAATAATTTTTTTTTAAAAAAATAACTGTTAATATAATATCAAACACTGTCATAATCTTGTGTAATGTAATTAATAAGATTTGTTTTAGGACTTATTATTTAGAAGTGTGGTATAAATTATTTTTTAAAATATTTTTTTTATTCGAAAATATATTATAAAAATATTAATTATTAATTTAAAGAAAAACAAATTAATTTTAAAAAAAAAAACAATTTAACCACATTCTCAAGTACAGTCTTAATCAAATACAAAAAAATTGGATTGGCCCGTAATTTTTCTTACGCTTCTTATTGTTTTTGTCTCATTTATGCCAGCAGCAAGTCTCTCATTCATGCAGGCGCACCCATTTTCAAAATAGGAATCATTTTAATCTCAATATTCAATTATTATTTTTATGATGATAAGAGGTACATTCATGACATCAACCAAGATTAAGTACTTTATTACAATGATTTTAAGGATATTTATAAAAAAATGAATAGATTTTCCTAAATTTTAGCCTTAAGGTTTCATTCTAGAGAATAAAATATATATTTTATTAATTACCGACCAAACTTTTAAGATTATCCCCGTAAACATTTACTTTCTTCTTTTTAAAATAAAATAAAACCTATCTTTCTTCGTATAAGAAAAACAAAAAGACTATAGAAACCCACTGCTAGCTAGTCATGGATTATATCTGAACATATTGGGTGTGATTTTTCAAAATTGAAAGACTGGGTACAAATTAATTTATTTTTGTCATAAACGCAAAACTAAAAAAAATCTCAAATAAAAACACACTATGCTTGGCATGTAATTCAAGAGGTATTTGAAAGTATGATAATGGTTGTTTTTTAAAATATTTTTTACTAGAAAATATATTAAAATAATATATTTTTTTAATTTTTAAAAATTATTTTTGATATTAACACATCAAAACTATTTAAAAATATTAAAAATTAATTTTTTTAAAAAATTATAAATTATCTTTGAGCTGTAGGACTGGAATTATAAGCAAAAGGTGGTAGTTGGAGAGGATTTTACAAGCAATTCAGATTATCTTTTTAATGATAACTATTCCGACTATTCATGTCGGCAGCTATATAAAACCACATTAAACTGGTCGATGAGAACAGTATGGTATTCTCTACTGGGCTGGCGAGAAAGAAAGGGCTTTCAGATATTTTGGAGCATCTGAAATGACACTTCGAATATGGTTTGCTTGCACCGTCGCAGGTTCCTATCAATGCAAAATTCTTAGGTGGTAGTAAGTTGTAAGAGTTTGAGACTAAGAAGTTTGTTTTCTCTGTAGTTTCAGGTTCGAGCCCTGTGGTTGCTCATATAATGGTCACTGGAGGCTTACATGGTCGTTAACTTCAGGGCCCGTGGAATTAGTCGAGGTACGCGCAAGCTGGCCCGAACACCTATATTAAATTAAAAAAAAAACTAAAAAAAAAATTGCAATCAATAATGGTGGCTATAATTGTGATATTAGAAAGTCAAGCACGTCTCCACTGCCATTAATTATATATGCTCGGCTCCGCTCCGCTCCTTCAACATATGCTTCCGAGGAAATTCATTAAACAGCTACGGGCTTGGTTTCTATTTTGTAACTTTTTTCCGTTTTGAAATGAAAGTGCCGTTGATTCTTCCTCCACCCCTTCCCATTTAAGCAAGTCCCTAATAAAAATAAATTCCCACTAAATTTGTTGAAAATTGGCGTTTGAGTGATGAAGGACTTAATTTCACTGCCAGAGAATCAAGGAGAGAGAGAGAGAGCGAGTAAAAGATTAAAGTTTGCAAGACTTTTATATTGATGTCTATTCTCATATATTATTTTCATTTGATTACCAACGTGCTAAATCTTTTTTTTTTAATACAATGTACAAAGACTTTTAAATTAAATTATAGACAGCTTCTCCCTGACAATTAATATATATATCATATTAAAGTTCACAAAATCTTTATATTTTTCTCATATGTTATTTCCATTTAATTACAATAGAAAGCTCAAAATTATTAATTATTTTGATTGACATTTAGAATTTCTTTTATTTTAATACACAAGTTGCGAATTAATTGGGTAATTTATCTGATCTTCTCAATCCGAAATAATTTTTTGAACCTTGCGAACAACATTCAAATATCAAAAGTCATTTTTAAACTCATTTTGATATTTTTTAGTCATTTTTAAACTCATTTTGATATATATATTTTTAATTTTTAATACCAAATATTCCAGTATCAAAACACTTGATTTCATAATAGTTAGGTTCAAAATTGGCATGCATAAACTGACAACAAAGTTTTTCATTAAATGATGATCATGCTACCACCAATGATCACCAATAACATCAGAAAGGCAAACATAACTCCAGCACTCCAAATATATATTCAGAGGATAGTCCTTCCCAGTTCCAAACCTTATGCGTGATTCCTGGATTACAAAGATCAAATTGCACTGGCCCAAATGGACTCTTTCTATTTATTTATTTTTTAAAATAAAGATGATGAATTGTTGTATTTCATTATTGAAAACCTTTTTTCTCGTAAACTTCATAAATAGAAGGGATTAAAAAAAAAGAAAATTCATTATATAAGCTAAAAGGCCAAGGTTCATAACAAGGGAATGACAAAATATTAAGCCCAATTTTTATTGGGCTCGGCAGGTCCAAGCTTTTATGAGTCTGGCGAGATGCCAAACCCAACCTTCTTAAGCTCGGCTATGCGCTGAACTCAAGTGTCCTAGGTCTGACGAGATGTCAGACCCAACTCCCTTAGGCTCAGCTATGCTCTAGACCTAAACGCTTATGGATCTGGCAAGATGACATATCCAATTTTTTTTGGGCTTGGTTACACACCATACTCAAGATGCAAGGATTAACGCCTTTTTAAGCCAGTGATTCATCCAGATACGAGCACCCAGGATGGAAATCTAGGATCATCGCCTTCCTATATTCTAGCCATGCAAAAATTCCTCTAAAGGTCGTCCATATACCAATCAAGATTAATGTTGATTATAAGAGATGATCTCATTGATATTAATATCGTGTATAAAATTGATGTAGGAACGTCTTCTATGGACACATGATACTTCCATCAATAATTAATGCCATGTAAAGAGATACTTGCAATCAATATTAATATTGACTGTAAGGGTCTTCCTCTCACTTGGAGATGAAGAAAGAAAAGACCTATAACCCCTCGAGTTAAAAAAAAAAGAAGAAGAAAAATCAAGATTATAAATACTCTTTAAATGATCTAGGAAAGAGATTCACCATCTTAACTCTCTTACAACTTATTCTTAACAATTATCATATATAAAATAGGAACAAATCTTTTTGTTTTTAAAATTTAATGCTTATTTACTGCAACTCTTTATAATAAAGTTATTGATTTAATCATCAGATGATCCTTAAAATTCTTAAAAAAGAACTATTTGGTAGGAAACCCAACCCCATCACCAACCCTTGGAGTCCTTAATTATGAAGAATAAATTATAGACATGAACACGTGATCTAGGGGTAGATGCAGGGGGTGCCCCTACTAAAATTATTTTTTTCCTTGCCTCCCCCTTGAATAATTATAAATTTTAGCTCTTAAATTAGTAAATTTTGACTTTTGCCCTATCCTCTAAGTTTTTGTTTCTAATTTGTGCCCTCCAAACCTAATGTCCTGGCTCCATCGTTGATGTGATATATCATACATCATCCAAACACAGCGAAAAGTAACTTCCCTAATTTTCTGAATTTTATAACACCATCAAATGACATTTATGGATTATCTTTATAATTTTTTTTCTCTAACTAGAAATTCCCAAAGAGTAACATTATCTATTATTCATGAAGGATTACGAGAGAGGTTGAACTTTACATGCACATTTTTATACAATTATTGGGAGAGCGTATAAAAATACGCATTCATATATGTAGTTTGTTTGCAGGAAAGTAGTTTTCTTTTGGAAAGTGGTTTCTTTGGAAAGTGAATTCCAGAAAAATATATTATTTTTCGATGTTTGGTAGTGTAATGAAAAGTAAGTTGGAAAACATTTTCCAGTGTCTGGTTATGTTATGGAAAATGAGCTGGAAAATAGCTTATTAATGTTTTATTTTTTTTTCAAGTTTATTAAAATAATAAGGAACAAATCTTACAAATTAAAAAGTTGAATGAGAATGAAATTGAAAAAAAAACTAATTTAATAAATTATCTCAATTAAAATAAATAATAATCAAAATAATAGAGATCAAATCTAACAGATAAAAAAATTAAAAGATAATGAAATTAAAATAATAATAATTACAATTTCATAAATTATTTTAAATAAAATAAGTAACAATCAAAAGAATAAGGATCAAATTTGATAGATAAAAAATTTTAATTTAAAAAATGATAAGAGAAAAGTAAATAACAATCATAAAAATAAGAACCAAAGTTAATATAAAAATCAAATTAAATCAAATTTTAAGGGATGAATTTGAAAAAAAAAATTCAAACAAAATATATAGAAATAAAAAATTTGAGGACCAAATTTAACATAATCATCAAATAATATGATATTTTTAAATTTTTCACAACTTCTGGAAAGTGTTTTTCGTTGATCAGAAAATATTTTTCGTTAACTAACTTTTTTTAATAGCAAATAAATATACAGAAAAATTTGAAAATTGATTTCTCAAAAATCAAAAAACAAACGAAACTTAATTAACATGTTAATCACAGTGGTATGTGTGGAAAGTATAAATTGTGGGCCCCAAATCTGGGACCATCCACATGCAATATAGGGGATTCCCGTATGGAAGAAGGAAACAACACCCTCGCAAAGAGAGGAGAAGAAAAGAGAAAAAAATAAATCCATGAAAGCAACTCTCGCTCACTCCTGTTTGCTTTCTAATTACTTGTAATAATAAATCGAAGAGCACCAAAAGCCCAAACAACCTTTTGAGCCTATCTAGTTATATCACAGTCCCCTGCTCCCAATACCTTCATAAAACAGCAGCTACTATCAAACTCCTTAATTAATTCCTTCAATCCCTCCACCGAATTAATCTCTCTTGCAATTCTCAAACTTCTATCTGCCCCTCGATCCACATGCTGCTAGAAATGAGTTTTTTCAACTCTTTTATGCTATTAAGTTTGCTTCTTTTTGTTGTGGCTCCGGTTCATGGCTTAAATTTAAGGAAGCTTGATGAGACCACTGTTCCTGGACCGACTGAAGAGAAGTGCTCGCCATGTAATCCAAGTCCTCCACCACCGTCACTTCCACCAGTAGTATATCCCTCACCACCACCACCATCACCACCTCCACCATCACCAGTATTATACCCCCCACCACCACCTGCACCAGTGCTGCCACCACCGACTCCAAAGAAGCCGCCATCAGGTTACAACTGCCCTCCACCTCCAGCCCCATCAAAATATGATCTTTACATAACTGGTCCACCAGGGGAATTGTACCCTGTTGACAAAGATGTCAATGCTGCTAGCCGCCATGCCGTGAGTTTGCAAGTTTTGATTGGATGTGGATTGATAGGCTTGTTGGTAAGAATTGGCTTTTAAGGCCTGGATTTATAAAAGTTAATTAAGATATATATATGCAGTGATCAAAGATTCTAAGGACGCGAGAAACTCATAGCTAGCCAGGATCTACTTGGTTCTTGCTTTATTATCTCTCAATTGCTCAGTATCCTGAATTAATAACTACAGTCTTCTATGTCCTCTTCCTTTTATTTGTAAATAATTTCTTTCCAGCAATCCTTCCCTTGTTTGCTTTTGTTATGTAGATGTTGCTAATCTGATAATCTATGATCGGAAAACAATATATATGGTTAGTTTTCGGTCTATAAATTAATTTTGAAAAATTGTGAATCCGTACAATAACAAATAGGTGCTGTTGTATTAATTATTTATCTTGGATTATACGTGGATGATATAATGGATCAACCACCAGGATGCGCATCGATACACCTGTTTGTTTCAATTAAAAACCTTACGATCAATTAGGCCCACCATTAGCTTGTCTTAAGGCACGTCTTCATTAAATTGTACACATGGATTCCACTTTTAAAATTAATACAAGGTTTGTTCTTGGTGGATTCCTTGATTAAATAGTTTATGCTTCAAAAATCACCTAGATCTGATAATACGTCAATGATTAATTTGCATGCTGACCAGACATAATGGTTCAATTTCAAGAAATCTGAGTTCGTTCTCAATTTTTTTTTTTTTAAAAAAAAACCAAGTTGATTTCTCTTATTACAACGCACGCACGCACTGTAGTTCAAGTCATTGATGCTTTCACTGGACAACTAATGGTCATCAGATGGGGACACTGGTATTATATACTCTTTATTTTGTATTAGTTGTTTTTTTGAATATTTTTTGTTTAAAATATATTAAAATAATATATTTTTTATTTTTTAAAATTTATTTTTAAATCCAGCATATCAAAATGATTTTAATACTCTAAAAACATTAATTTTAAAAAAAAATTAATTTCATATTTATCAGCAGGTCATCATGTAATTAGCCAACACATGTCAAAAATCAAAGAAATTGAAAAGTGGCCCATCACCATGAGAAGAACTTTCAACGTACGAAAAGTTTTAAACAGTTTTTTAATACGTACTTTTAACAATTAGTGTCATGCAATTTATAATCAAATTTATACTATCATTAAATTTAAAAAAAGGGTAAAAAAATCCAGGATTATGGTTATTTTTTAAAATATTTTTTATTTATAAATATATTAAAATAATATATTTTTTATTTTTTAAAAATTATTTTTGATATTAATATATTAAAATAATTTAAAAAAAATAAAAGAATATTAATTTAAAATAAAAAAAATATAAAAAATATTAAATTTTTTTAAAAATATTTTTAAAATACAAAAACAAAAATAAAGAAAAAGCTTTCAAAAGCCACAGCGACTACAGTGCCCAGTGAGATTAGTTCCAGAGTTTAGATAACCAGGCAAGTGCCATTTGTCCCTGTGAAGCCTCCTTCCCCTAAATGCCACGTATCCTTGTTACTAGAAAATGTGAAATCATAGAAGACGTGCCAACCATCTGATTTTCTGTCTGTGGATATATCAGCTCCGATTACCGATGTGTCAGATGTCGTCTGGTACAGTTCCGAGATCAACTTCGGTTTCACCAAATTGAACGACCCAGTCACATCAACATCCCTAATACATAATAGGTTTGTGGTGGGTCAGAGGTGTGGGGTGCCTCATTGGTGGATTGTTTTCTTAAAAAAAGACTCAGATCGGTAAAAGTTTTGGTTCAACGAGATAAGGTCATAAAAAAAATATA
>Ga0307517_10008008_pt1 | contig 15245 bp, 15 predicted proteins | sample 23_EM_MG_FD_194515 | JGI IMG/M metagenome (GOLD analysis project Ga0307517, IMG submission 194515) | Populus trichocarpa ectomycorrhiza microbial communities from riparian zone in the Pacific Northwest, United States - 23_EM | ecosystem: Host-associated > Plants > Roots > Unclassified | place...
ACCACGAGCTCGACAACGACGACGACTCACATGGGGTTGGAAATGCATCGTGTCGCTCTCTCGGGGGTTTCATATCCAACGGTGTTAGGACGACGCTGTGGTTGCCTTCGGGAGTGACTTCAAGGGGAAAACCTTGTCGTCAGCAAAGGCTTTTCCGCTTACACCCCAGCCCGGTCCACGCATTCAACACGCTTGAGGCTCTTTGTTTCCTCCCCAGCCTACCCACCACGAGCGCGCTAGCCATCGATCAGAGTCCCCGCGTCGGTGTGATCGCTTAGATTACGGATGCCAACTCAATTGGTCTTCTTGGAGGCAGGGACACGAATTTGCTGGTACAGAGACGCGACACACGCGTATTTTTGGGAGGGCTCTTACAAGAGAAATTATCAGTTGTAAGCTACGAACGGTAGGTACATATCTATGAGGAACTCGGGTCCAGGTCTAAAAAAAACTATTATACACGAATACAACAAGCCTTCCGCCACAGGTAGAATCGGCTTTGTGAGAAGCCCGGACAAAAAGGCGCATACAGAAAAACACAATGGCGGTCTGGCCCTCAACGGAACTTCCCACCAACCGCTACCAAGATCCCAATACCACCGAGCCCAAACACAGCAGACACGATCGCTTCGATCCCAAACGCAAGATCGTACCCGACGGCTTTGTTGAGCCGCTGGTTGTAGAAGAGGACGACAAAGGTGGAGAGGACGCGGAAGAAATTCATTATCGTCACCACCTCCTTGGCTGATTTAGGGTAACAGTCGACGATGTACGAGAACCTGCAGAAACGCGAAGGTGAATATATGCGCTGAAAATGAAGAGATCTTCGAACTTACGCGATGGAAGTGACCATTTGGGCACCGTACGCCGCGACGCCAGTTGAGACGGCAAGATGTGCCCAGTGAAGGTGGTTTTCAACCCCGAAACCGAACCATAGAAGACCGGCCTGGAAATCAAATCAGTGGACGTCGTTTGGGAAACCTTTCGGAGACCACGCACGATGGAAATCAATATCCCAATGAACGCGAGAATCAGTCGCATCTCGGGAACCTTGGTGCTGTCACTCCGAACCTCAACCCCTGGCCGACGAAGCGTATTCATGTATGGGGGACCTTCTACATCGCCTCCCTTCTCCTTGGCCGCGTAGTCCGCATTGCGCCTTCCAATTAGCATTCCAAGAGGACTAGATAAGTCGGCCGCGACGCATCTATCTCCAGCTTGTCCTGTGCCACATTCCGCGAGAAGACTTCCGATCAACATGGGGAGGTAAAGCAGCCCCTGCGTCGACGGGTTGAAGTGATACAGCCCTCCATAGACCACTGGGAACAAATTCGAAATAGAGACGGCGATATCTGGAGGCTCCACGATGGTGAGTATATGCTATGAAATGAGAACGGAAATAACGTACATCCATAAGGAACGGCGAACGCAAGGCCAGCGAACCAGACGGAAGGGTACCATACGGCAGCCAGGGTCTCCCGGGTGGTGAGGAAGAAATCTCCTGTGATGGTGTTGGGCGAGGTTGGAAGTTGGAAGAGGGCGTCTTTGAATGTGTGTAGGTTTCGGAAGCACGCCGTGCCGGGAATTGCTTCTGGGAGGAAGACTATCTCGAACAGTAGGAGAGCGGCTAGCATGAGTGCTTCCATCCAGACAATCCACGTCCAAGTTGAGTGATGCGCGATGAATCTGAAATTTTGTTCTTTCATTCAGTAAATCTGGCCGAATGACAAAACTGAAAGCAACTTGCCCACAAATGAAGGGAGCGATGAAGGGTCCACAGGTGATGCTCAGCGTCCAGATCCCCAACGCTGTACCACGATTTTTGGGTGGATACATCTCCTTCATGTACGCCGCGCCGAGAGACAACGGAGCACACACACCTAAGCCTTGGAAAATCCGAGCGACCATGATACCTGCGTACGACTTGGACACAGCTACACCGCACGTCGCAATCAAGCATCCGGCCAATGAAAGCACCAGGATCGGTCTCCGCCCGAAACGATCAGCGAGCGGGTTCCAAAGCAAGGCACCGAATCCCATCATCAACGTGTATGCTCCCACGAGGTAGGTCATCTCGCTGATCGGGCGATGGAAAAAGAGGGACATCTGCTGGAACGCCGGGATGAACCCCGAGGCGCACCAAGACGCCATTCCGGCGTGTCCGACGACCTGGAAGAGGACGAGGCACTTGACGGAGGGAGCCCATCCGATCGGGAGGAGGACAGATGCTTTCTCCGCTGCATTGTCCGAGTCTGCCTCGGGGCTGGACGCGATCTTGCGACCGGACGACGCCCTCGACGGAGTCCTTGAAGATGAAGAAGTGGGCTCTTGTGCCATCGTCGATGGCTGAACAAGAAGGAAAAGACGGGGTGGGCAGCGACCGTACGGAATCGGAGGTGGCCCATCGTAATTTTAAAGTGAGGCCTATTTCACAGTGTCGAATAGAGTTGGATCAATGAATTGTCGCGTATGCTGGATCTGAGTTTCCTGTACACCAACTCACTCAAACCTGCGGTAGGGTGCGAGAAGGTGGCAGACGAGGAACGTTGTGATGATTTTGAATGATCGCCGGACTTTTGGTTCACCCGCTGGCACCCATCTAAACACCGGAGGGGCGTGGCTTTCGTTCCACATACAACTGCAGACGCCGTGCACACCCCCAATACCAAACTTACCCCCGGGGCAGGGAAAGAAGCAAAGCCTGGCCCACCGTGCGGTCCGGAATTTGCGGGAAGAGATTATCGGTGACGTTATCCGTTCCTCTCCCCTGAGAGAAGCCCGATGGTTGATTAAGGGGAAGGCGGTGTTGACATGGGCGTTTACGTGGCCTGCCGTATCCCAACTACGCGCGGAGGGACGGGGAGGAAAAGCTACCCAGATAAACGAGAAACAAATCAGAACCCAGTTGATCGGCGTTCCAGGTGTTTAAACGGCCCTACCTACCGCGGTCTTAAAATAACTTGACCCACATACGGTATATATACCTTTCTATCGTTCTCAGAACTCATCCGAAAAAAATTCAACCAGCCAGGCTGAAAGACATACACTGGCAGATCTCAATACGACAGGGTCACAAGATAAAGGACCAGCAGCACGGGGAAAAGGGAACGTCTGGAACGTGTCTTCATCATCAGGGACACCTCGGACCCAGAGGAGAGTCTGTGGTGACCGGGATGAGCAGAAGTCGAAGTGCGCACCGCTGTTCTCAACTGAGTGTGCGGCCAGCGAACGGTCGCCGCTCAACGCTCGCGCCCGCGAGGTATTCAGCTTTGGAGTCAACTTGTTCCTACTCACCAACGCTCTCCGAGCAGCAATCTTCCATTCGCTTCGGTGTGACCTGTTAGAACGTCGGACACCCGTCCGAGGTGGTGGAAGAGCTCGGGGTTTGCAGGGACCTCTGACTCCACGTCCGATAGTGGGATTTAGAGGAAAGTTGTTCGGTCAGCCGAACGGGGCGAAATACACGCTGGAGATCTTCATGCGTACTGTGCGGATCTCCATTTATCGAGCCATCGATTCATGAGCCCTGGGCAGGACAAAGCGTTCGTCACATTTATCCAAAATGGGGAGGACGATCCTTGGGGAACTCGAGAATCTCGTTAGGATCCAGGCCCAGGTGATTGTTGTCCCCAGAGAACGGGATCTGGACGAGGGCGGGTGGTCACCGGTCATTTCCTATCCGTGTCATGGTGAGGTCACAGATATCCGCACGGCGTTACAAGAGGGAGCGCGGACAGAAGAGAGCTGAGGATATGTGGCGCGGTTGGTGAGTTACGAATGTCCAACTCAACCAAACTAGACCGGGCCGCAGTATTTGATTGACCGAGAGTTGACTCGAGTGAAAACACCTAGATAGATTCGGAAACCGCTCGAACACGATGTCCGAGATCATATACAGTCAGCGCACAACCGCGACGCGAAACACCAGCTGGATGGGTGATTTCCAGAGAGAGCTGCCGTAGACGAAAACCGACAAGTCAATGGTCGCCGAACGCGAGTGGTGGTTCAGGATAGCATACAGTCTAGGATGCGCCGCCGACGGCGGGGATAGCCGGTAGCTTCTACCTGAACATCACCGTCGAGTTTCCAGCTTTTTGGAGAGAGAAATATCCAATGGTAGAGAAGAAACTAGCGTCGAGGTCTCCGTTCTTGATGGAGAGTGAAAAAGTAGCGAGCGACGGGGAAAGTGGTGAGGTGCGACCCGTAGGGGATCCTTCCTGTGCTGGTGTGCCGACGCTGTGGACATTTCGAGAACAGTCGAGGATGAAATAAGCTCAACTACCGAAACGAGGCGAGAGCACGGCCAAAAACGTCTCTGCGAGCCTCATGGTGCATCGGAGGAGACGGAAGAGGAATGCCAGCCACTTGGGGGGTCGTGGTGGTTACAGTCCGTTACCAAACTCATGATTCCGGATGGATTACTAGCTTGAGGGGATTTAGAGCGCCGACAGCCAAAGCGTGCACTAATGGATTAACAGTGTTCGGCCAAATGGTTGACGAAAGGCTCGGCGAGACACAATAGTATTGCATGCACTTGACGAACGACTGAAAAGAAGGCCCGGGCGAACGGATGGAAACATGGTCCAAGCTGGGCAATATGGGTGTGGGCTATCCGAAGACAAGAGAGAAGATGCTGGGAGGGTGCGCGTATGTCTGAGGAATATCGAAAGACCTATCAGTACGGACCGAGCGCTAATTAGTCTTCCTAGTGCTTGCTGGAGATTCCACCACGTGTCAAACCATCATCTCACCATCCACACTGCCCCTGCGACGAAATGGATTCCCAAAAGTCTTTCTCTAAAGCCCGAGAGAAGGTGAACGACCGATTGTCGAAGATCGGAAAACAGCGAGAGAGAAGTGGTGTCAACGTCGGCGGCGAGGGATTCGACCACTCCGCCTTATCTTTGCAATCAAGAGCCGATATCGCGGCGGAGGGCGAGGTCAGGGGAGAAGACAGCAAGGCCGGTGGGGGAGAAAACAATCCAGTTATACAACCAGACAATTCCAAGTCCGTATCCCGGTCGACGACGGGAAGGGGACATGACTTGGGAGGGAGCGACGACCACGTCAGCGGAGGGGAAATCGACCAGAAGGGTCCATATCTGGATCCACACGTAGGGACCGAGACCGGGTCTGGCCAAGAAGGGAGGGGCCAGGTCGATACCCCTCCTCAGTCGAACATTCGAAACAGAACGCCCACACCTCCCATCTTGCGAGATGGGGAATCCGAGGGTATGTGAACCACACTATTTCAGCCACTACCTCTGACAGATGGCGTAGGCAATCCAGCGATTTCTGATGATGTCCATCGCGACGCCACTGCGCCCAAGGATGAATCACACTGGAAATCTACCGCATCTTCTGCAGCAAAATTACTCCTCCGCACGGTGGAAAGAGCCTCGGATGCCTTCCCTCCTCTCAAATCTGTTGCCGCAGGGCTCTGCGCTATCCTAGACAATTACGAGGTATGATCCGCCCTCCGTTCGATCCGTGATACTCACGGTTCTCCCAGCAAACAAAGGTCAACAAACAAACGATAGAGTCCTTGGGATCTCGAGTCGAATCGCTTGTAGAATCGCTCTGCGCACCGACTTCTGAGGACGATTTCAAGGAGAAAGCGAGGAGAAAGCAACTGGCACGGTAAGCCCACCATGTCCAAGATCGGGAGCCGAGACTGACGGTCGGAGATTGCTAGGAAATTGGAAGACGTCCACAAAGCTCTGGGCCCAATGACAACTCAAAAGGATATTTCACGATTCTTGAACAACACCGAGAACACGCAGAGGCTTAACGATCTGGTGGATGATATCTGCGAGGCCGTGATAGACTACCAGGTTCGTGCTCCCAAAGGACCCGCCTCCACCACATCTAACACACCACAGACTTCCCTACAACAAGATATCTACAACAGTGCCCGTCAGTTGATCGTAAGTTCCCACCCTAACTACCTGCCCGTTCCATAGTAATCGTCCACTAGGACAACATGGACCTCATCCTTCTCGACCGCATGTACCACGTCGCCGATGCCGGATACCTCTGCGGGCACAGGCAGGGATGCATGAAGGGGACCAGGAGAGATGTCCTCTTCCAGCTCGAGCGGTGGTCCAAGGATGAGCACGATAAACGAGTGTTCTGGCTCAACGGTCTTGCTGGGACGGGGAAGTCGACCATCGCTCAGACGTTTGCGGAGATGTGTTTCGCAGATGGGAAGCTAGGGGCCAGTTTCTTCTGTTCACGTGATTTCGAGGACAGGAGCAACCTTCGATCCATCTTCCCCACCCTCGCCTTCCAGCTCGCTCACTTGTACCCGGAGTTCCGAAACGAGCTACTTCCAGTCTTGAAGACGAGGCCTGACGTTGGACGGGAGGCCCTCTGTTCGCAAATGGAGAAACTCATCGTCGGGCCTTTCCAGGCAATAAAAATCCCTACCCTCATTGTCATTGACGCCCTTGACGAGTGTGGAGACGAGGAGCCAGCATCCGCACTCCTGTCCGTCCTCTCCCGTTATGTGGACGAAATCCCACTTGTCAAGTTCCTCATCACCGGCAGGCCCGAACATCGGATTCGCTCTGGGTTCCGCCTGGAGTCACTTCGGCCTCACACAGAGGTGTTCAAACTACACGAGGTTGAACCTGCTTTGGTGGACAGTGACATCAAACTGTATTTGAAAACCCAGTTCATTGACATTGCCAAAAACCGGAGTGACTGTAGCCTTGCAGAGGATTGGCCTGGCTCACACAACATTGATATTCTCTGCAAGAAAGCAGCTGGGTTTTTCATCTTTGCTTCTACAGTTGTCAAGTTTGTTTCATCCCATTGCCATCCACCCAATGAGAGGCTTGCCCTCATTGTTTCACTCCCACTGAACACATCTCATGAAGGAAAGCTTGGTGTTGATCTCCTCTATACCCAAGTTCTGGAGGAAGCCTTCCATGATGTGGATTCCTCTGACCATGAGCTCTACTCCCATTTCAAATCTGTGGTGGGGGCAGTGGTTCTCATCTTCCACCCACTCTCCATCAAAACCCTCTCAGACCTCCTCAAGAATTGTGGCACCCCAGCCAGAATGTCCAGCTCTCTACGCACCCTCCACTCTCTCCTCCTTATCCCAGACAACACAGATGATCCAGTCCAGATCTTCCATAAATCATTCCCTGACTACCTCACCAATCAGAAACAATGCACCAGCCACCAATTCTTCATAGACCCATTAACTTATCACAATGAGATCTTGCTTTCATGCCTCAATGTGATGAAGGAAGGGTTGAAGAGGAATATCTGCAACCTGGATGACCATGTTGTCCTCAGTGAAATCAAGGATCTTCCCACACAGAGGACTACCTACATTGGGGGTGCCCTGGGATATGCATGCAACTTTTGGACAAAGCATCTTGCAAGGGTTTCCAGCAGCAGCCACAATGCTGAGGAGGTGTACAGGACAATTGATGAGTTCTTTGAGACCAATCTCTTGTTTTGGATTGAGGTCCTTGCCCTCATGGGAGACCTCAAAGTTGGTGTTTATGCTCTCAATGACATCCAGCAATGGTACATGTTGGTGAGTTATGAATAGGGTTTTAACTGAAACCTATATTGATGTCTGTTCAGACAGGGGTTTCTGACAAGTGGACAAGTGATAGCAAACAATTCATCCTGGAAAACTTTGACACAATGTACAACTCTCCTTCCCAGATATATGACTCTGCTCTTCCACTCTGCCCTTCCTCATCCTGGGTCCATAGGTGCTACACTGCCAAGTTCCCCCCAGAGGTCAAAGTGGTGGTAGGACTGGCTAGATGGGAGGCATGTACCCAAACAGTCTTCTGCAATGATAGCTATCCAGAGGCCCTTGCATACTGGAAAAATACCATTGCTGCTGGTTATCCAGGCTGTGACATTACCATCTTTGATGCATTGACAGGCAGCCAGGCCACTGTTCTTTGTGGGCACAGTATGGATGTTAGTTCCCTAGATTTCTCATCAGATGGGACATTGCTTGTGTCTGGAAGCCATGATGAAACCATCAAGCTCTGGGATGTCCAGACTGGGGGAGTTATAAAAACTCTCCATGGCCACACTAGCTCAGTCTTTTCTGTTTCCATCTCAGCAGGCAACACCATGATTGTTTCAGGATCTGCAGATGATACAATCTGTGTGTGGAATATTAGGACAGGGGAATGTTGTATTATAAAGGGGCACAATAATTGGGTTAGAACTGTCAGCTTCTCCCCCACAAACTCTCAACTTCTCCTGTCTGCATCCATTGATGGTACTGTGAGGAAATGGAATACAGATGGTCATCAGATTGGTTCTCCAATTTCTGGCTCCCATGTTGCATTCTCCCCAGATGGCACTCAGTTTGTTACACGTAGAGGGTCAACTGTGACTATTTGGAACACTGATTCTGGAGCAAGTGTAGCAGAGTTTCACCCAACTCATGATAACATTGGATATTGCTGTTTTTCCCCTGATGGAAGATTCATTGCTTATGCTGCTGATCATACCATCCACCTTTGGGAAATCACTGGCCCAGACCCTTATCCCATCAAGACACTTATTGGCCATACAGGGGAGATCACCTCCCTTGTCTTCTCATCTTCCCTCACTCTCATCTCAGCATCTAAGGATAGAACAATCAAGTTCTGGGAGATCAGCACCTCATCAACAAGCCCAGTGGCACCTCCAATGGACTCTGTGTCACTCACTTTAGCCCCAATTAAGGCTGTCAGTCTACAAGCAAAAGATGGGCTGGCTTTTTCAGTTGATTCAGCAGGGGTAGTGAGGACCTGGGACATCTTAACTGGCCTCTGCAAGGAATCATTTGAAATACAAGCCAAAAACCTCAATATGGGAGACATACAACTGATTGATGGCAGATTGATCATTGTTGGGCATAAAGAGGAATACATTCAGAGGCAAGAAATTCAAGTCTGGGATGTGGAGAGAGGTAAACTACAAACAATGGATGTGGGCACAGTCGAACCTGTGGGTGTCAGGATATCAGGAGATGGGTCCAGAGTTTTCCATGTGAAGGATGATGAAATTCTAGCCTGGTCTGTGAAGACAAGGAAAGTTACAGACTCAGTATCACTAGGGCCAAATCTTCCATACCTCCTTGATCCCCTCTGAATAGATGGTTCAAAAGTCCTAGTTCATTATGGGGGGTCATCAACCCTGGGCTGGGACTTTGGGATTTTAGGTTCAACCCCCATTCAGATACCTCCATCCTCCTCAGACAGACCCTGTCTAGATTTTATTGGTCATACAAGTAAGTCTAGCATTGGTTTGATTGGGATTGAGGATAGGGTCACTGGAAAAGTAGTTTTCCAGCTGCCTAATAAAATACCTACTGCTGTACAGTGGGATGGCCATTATCTGATTGTTGGATATGGGTCAGGAGAGGTGTTGATTCTGGATCTCAGTCACTTGCTCCCATAATCAAGATCTGTATTTTGTATAGTATCCTGTAACTGTAGTATTCATGTATACAAAGTATGCAAGTTTGCTAAGATTGTAATCAGTTTTCATTCAATCCAGATATTTCCTAGCAGGTTGTGATCCAGGTAATGCATACATGACACTAATGGTACCTTCCTGGTGAATATAAAACAGGCATGACTTACAGGGCCAGAGTAGCAAGAAAGAGGATTAGATGGGAACAAATGCAGACAGTATATGGAGCAATAGACACAGTCAGGGACAATGTAAGAGTAGTGCAAGTGGGAGGAAACAAGAGACTGCAGGTTGAAACCAAAGTAGACTCCCACGTCAAAGACAGAACACCAGCAAGTTCCTATTGACATTCACCCCTGAAACTGTTCCTGGGAATATCTGCTTGTAACCATCCTTCCATGTCATAATGCTTGGGTTTGTGCGCACATCAGGGAACCTAACCCAATGCAAAGAAAATCAAAAGAGAACAGAAGAACAAGAATTCATCAGTCACCCAACAGGCGAGTGAACCGAACAATACAACCCACTTGTTGATATGATTGCACATGGAAACTGCCCGGATTGCATCCGGTATTGACATTCCCCAGCCTCTGATACTTACATCCCCACACAATCACTGCCAGGAAGACCGAAAGCATTAAGTTGATGAATCCTAGGTTAGAGATTGAGAATGATATACTGGAAATCAGAGAAACAGCAGACCGGCGCGCGCCAAAAGGGGTGGACAGGCGAAGGACGAAGTACATACCATTGGTTCCTGTAGAATAGGCCCTAGTCCAATGCTCACCCGGTCATTACACACGACGTCTAACGTACACATACTCCCATTATTAATGACCTGGGTGATGCATTGTGCGAGGGGGAAAGCATCCCACTAGCCTACGGTTCGCTGATGCCGAGGCAGGGGGAAAGGTTCACACCGCATTATCTTGCAAAAACCTATGCCTATGTTCGAAACCGTACACGAAATAGTAACCAGTCTACGATTTATATTATCATCACCAATCCACAAAGGAAGATATCGTACGGCGACTCACTGGTTTCTGAAAATAAAAAAGGCGCAGCACTCGGTATGCGAGTTTTGTCGCGCAACGGCTGGGTCAGAAACAATTAAACCGTCCGTCGTGTTGAACTACCCATAACCCGCACTGAACGGCGCCTACTGCCCAGGCTGAAAAACGATTCCCTCATCACCATGAGTCGTGGTCCCGAAGGCGTCGATTTTGGGCACAGAGTTGCCCACAAACGTGCTAAGATCCAGGGTGTTCCTCGCCAGGACAGGTGCAAGTTGAGAGCCGTTGATCCGAAAGGTAAGGAAAGTCACCTTGGCTATATTTGTCGCCTGGGTAGGCGGGGACATTAGGCACGCCGTTCCAGTTTGGGTTGGAAATGCCGATATCGCATGAGTCATAGATGTCCAGCTGCCGTAGAAACCATGGATAAGGACTAGACGGGATTCCGCCCTGATGGATCGAAATACGCACCATTCCCTTCAAGTCCTGCCAGGTTCCCCATCGCCCGGGCTGCGGGCCACAAACCGAAAACGTCTTTCAGACAAGACAAGGCCACAGTGACCTTGGGGTACCCTCCCGTGAAACAGAGCGGATTCCAACTGCTGCTTGGACAACGTGATCTTGAGGACCCCGTCTTTGGTAATACCACTAGAGGTTGGCGATTTGCCAGTAGTACAGTCGATAGCTTCCCAATAGGGATCGTCACTGAAGTAGGAAGTTCGACCGTTGTTGTTGAATTCACCAGAGAAGACCAGCCCGAGTTCCACCCCGTCGTGAAGGGGGCTCCTCGACATCACCTAATCTGGAGTGCCCGGATCGGCGGGACCTCGGTAACCTGGGAGTTCAGAGAGACCTGAGATGGTGGTTAGAGGCGTATTGAAACAGTTGACCCAATTGAAGGGACGTACAACGCCGGGCGCATCGGACTCGTCATAGTTGAACGCATCACAAGAAGGTAGCTTAGCTGCCGCGAAACGAGAAACGATAGGATGTCCAATACTGTTGAAACCCCATACCGCACGTCAGAGACCGGTTACCGAGGGAAAAACAACCAAAGAAAACGCACGAGTGAGTGACGATGCCCAGGAGAAGAGCCAGACAATCGAAGTCGGCGAGTTCAGGTAGCGTGAACATTGTTCCGGAATCGAGCCGAGCCTACCTCGTCGCGGATCGGGTCCGTCTATGCCCTAAATTGAAGGGCCTGTCGATAACGAGAATTGCGGAAGGACATCGGGCGTCGTCAACGCGTGGTCTTGGTGGTCGTGGTGGAGTATGTTGTGCCTTATCAACCCGCGATTTAGTTGACCCGTCACACCAAGAGTCACCACCCCAAGAGGACGGTGGATGAGAACCACCGCAAGGACTATGAGGGCGAGGACGAGGAAACAGAAAAAAAAGCAGTAACCAGGGTAGGGTTCGGTCTGTCTTACCTGTGTCCCGAGGCTCTAATCTCAAGCAGTCCACTTCGGACGACCACCCAGCGGGGATGTACTTCGTGATCCAGGGGTCTGCCACCCGACGCGTCGAGTTGTCACTATTCCCCACCCCTTGTCTGCCTTCGTGGCGCAGGGGATGGGGAGGAAATATGAAGTGGTACCAGAGGAGGAAGGGTGACCGGCGAAGAACAAACGAGGACTCCAGAAGATATGGGGCCCCGATCGCTTCTGGAATGAACGGTAGTAGGCATCAGAACCGGCTTTGCCCCTAGCCCTGGGTAATGTCCCACCTCACGTTCTTGGTACTGGTTCACCTAATCTGGGAGCCATCGTACGTTCGTCAGCGAAAATTCTCCGCTACTTTGGAACTCTTGTTATCCCGGGTTCCTTGAATCGGACGATAACCGCCACGGCGGCCCTCACTCGTGGTAGGCGTGCCCTGCTGCTCGACACCCTCTTCCGGTTTCTAGCCCTTGCTATCCGCGAGAAGCTACCTTGTAAGTACCGGTGAGGTATTCCAATACTAAGTATCCGAGTTCAAATAACGACGAATCCCGGTCACCCTCGGCTTCGTCAAAAAGCTTTTGTTCTACTTGCCCCCTACCCTCAAGAACGAGGCTTTGTCTTACGACGTCGTTGCTATGATCATGCTTGGAGCATCAAGCCGCAGCTTCATTACCTTGATGGCCATGGGAAGCACCGGGCCCCGCAATTCCAAGAAGACGAGTCACCGAATACACGAACTCACCCCCTCGAAGGACCAAGCATTGTTCAGGGTCGATAGGGACGAAAGCCAGAAGACTACACGATACGATGTTTTACTTGTAGAGATTGTTCTCAAATCTAACCTTACCGCTTATCTACTATTTACACCCATAGCGGATCCCACAACATACACTTAAAACGACGAGGTTCAAAGTCCACGCACGTATGTGCAACGGCGAAAAGAAAGAAAGAAAAAACGAAAACAAACAAAACACCCCAACGATAGATGTACATAAACATTCCAGCAGAAAACGGGGAAAGATTAAGGTAGATACCAAACAGTAAGTCGTAAACCGAGAAGCAAGGGTATGAATAAGTAAAAACGAGGAACTCGAAGAAGGAAAGAGGCAGATGGATGCAGTGATGCTGATGCGTAATGGACGTGAGACGGGTGACAGTAGTTATGATTGATTCTGAGTGTGGGGGTGGGGCGGGGAGTGGGAGATTTTTAAGGGGGGGAGATCGGCACGGTGGGAGAAGTTTGGATGGCGGGAATACGACGTTTTGAATGCTGTATGGTCCAAGGAGAGAGAAGAGAGGACAATGAGAAGGGAGGTCAAGGATTCATTTCCCCCTATAGCGATTTTCCGGGAACGACGGCTTCCTTCTCAGCCTGCAACCCCTTCACTTCCAAGAGGGGGTCCAAGCTGCTGTCGGGCTGCCTGTACGATCCACCGGCCCTATCCGCCCATGTAAAGTATTGACCGTAGTTGACGGTGAAATACAGATGGTGCAGGGTGTGATGCGCGGGTCCATTGATGACGTTCTCCAGCCAGTGACCGGTGATCATATCCGAATCGTGGATGAACACCGTCCAAACGTTCACGGCAACAAACAGTCCAAGATGAAGATGTTTCTGAACGGGGAAGATGTAGGGGAAGATGTGGTAGGGGAGAGATTGGAAGTAGCCGTCGAATGGGTGGAAAGCGTATGCGGCGAAGGGGGTGGGTATGACCCACTTGTGGTGTGGCTTGTGGATGTGTTTGTAGAGGAGCGGGTGGTGTTCCCATCGATGAATCCAGTAGATGCAGTAATCAGTGAAGAGAAGGAACCTGAAATTCAACTTTAGGTTGGGCAACGAAGAGGATTTGAAGGGGCACACGTACGATGGGATCGAGAGGAAGAACCATATCCAACCGTGTTCGTCGACGTTGTCATACAACTTGGAATAGCCCAAGACCTCTCCCTCAAACCACGGAAGCGTCAAGAGCATCATCACGGGGAAACTCTTCAAGCTCATCGTGATTTCCTGCCGCACCTGATTCTTCAAGAACCTCGGGTGTTTCATCATATCATGGTCGAAGATGAAGTAATACGAAAACGTCGAAAACAGGAAATACAGCAAATGGACTCCGATGAGGGTCGTGACTATGAGCGAAAGGCACTGCCGGGGAATGTAGTCTCGGGGCCAGGCCGAGGCGGGGGCGAGGAACTGTTCGGGGTAACTCCTGTAGGCTTCATAGGAGAAGGGAGGGTGCGGAAGATACGAAACGAGGTGTTGCCACGCAGAATGCTCCCAAACGGTCCCATTAACTGTCGGAGGCGGGAAGAATGCTGCCATTGGCACGAGTCTCGCATACATGTTGTCCAGCACGAAGTGATCCGCGAGTTCCAGGATGACGTCCATTTTTTTGGTGGTGGGTTTGGAGGAGGCGGTTCCAGGAGGGAAGGGCTGGAAGGCTCACGGGTCGCGAGGGAGAGGGAGGAGGGGTGGATGCGTTCGGGATTACCGGAGAAAAAATAAGGAATTTATATTGTGGGCGTGGAGAGTCGTCCCACCTTTTTTGCGTAAGCCATGTGACTGATCGGTGATCGACTCAATGGCACGACCTCCTCCAGCCCGTTGCACAAAAACAGAGGAAAACAATAAATGTTGTGTTTCACTGCGTCTTTATTTTGACAACGGCTACACAGAAAGAACAGGGGGAGTGGGAAGGAAACGAGGAGGAAGGTAAGGAAGACGAAGTAGTGACAAGGACAGAGGCCAATGAAGAACAATTGTAGGGACTATGGTATGTACAGTAATAAGTTGTTGGAAACAGTCACTGTGTAAATCGCTACACTACTAATCGGATGTTATTCATGCCCTGTCGTGCGTTCGAGTTCATCACTGTGGTACGGCTATCAGCACTCTATGGCGATCGGATACAAATCTGGGATACACTCACAAGGAAATAGTCCGGTACACGTCTAGAAACTAATGGCTCTCCGGCCCGCGGAGCTGGATCAAATTGGAGGCTGGAGGGGAGGGCAGGAGGTCAGCCGAGTTGGAGCGGGGGCGAGCGATAAAACCCACAAGCTATAAGACAACTTCTCGTCTATTTCCATGATAGCCGCTTGATTACCACACCGATAACAGTAGTTTGGTGCGCTAAAGATGGTCACAACGTTCCTGTCCTGTCCCCAATTATAGCCTGTTGATGTCGGTCAAGGTTGATGCCCCTTTGTCGAGTTGGACAAGCATTCGACATACCCTCCATGACGAGCTGATGGGCCCGCGCAACGAGTGTCAGACCATTGTTATGGTTGAAAGCCTCCGAGATGTCTTGTCCGAATGTGTAGCCAGCACCTCGAGGAGAGA
>Ga0307517_10008009_pt1 | contig 15245 bp, 16 predicted proteins | sample 23_EM_MG_FD_194515 | JGI IMG/M metagenome (GOLD analysis project Ga0307517, IMG submission 194515) | Populus trichocarpa ectomycorrhiza microbial communities from riparian zone in the Pacific Northwest, United States - 23_EM | ecosystem: Host-associated > Plants > Roots > Unclassified | place...
ATTGAGAAGTAGAACAAGAAGACCATTGCTTTACATTCGATCTTCTTTTTAAACAAAGAGACATGAAAAGACTAGATGTATATTGGTTGTTGTAGGAAGTAGTAGTTTATCTACAACTCTAATTTTTTGAATAATTTTATATAGACCAAAATAACATGGATTTAGCTTCATACTCCTCCTTAGGACCACAATTGTTTGCTTGTATGGTTGCAGCTTTAAGAACACTCAATCTCCTACCACAAATTCTTTTTGTCTTTCCTTTATCATTCGTTTGTTTCATTGTGTTTCTTTCCATATCTAATTATTTTTGCAAGTTGTGATTCATTTCTTCTCTTTTCTATAATAACTCCCTAATAACAACCATGATCACCTTTTCTGATAATACAATTTTAGTAGTTGGAGGTGGATAGTCATACATAGCCTGGAAAAAACTCATTTTAATGTTGAAATGATAACTAGAATTATACCATCATTGTGCTAAAGCCAACCATAAACACCATTGTTTAAGATTATATTAATATACATCTTAAGTACATCTCTAGTCGTTGATTCACCTTTTCTGATTGTCGGTCTAATTAAGAATGATAAGCTGAACTCATAAACAATTTCATTCAATTTAGTCTTAATAATTCTTTTTAGAATAAACTAAAACACCTTGTCTCTGGAAGTCACAATAGATGCAAGTAATCTATGGAGCTTATCAAAGTGATTCAACAACATCTCAGCTATTGTTTTTGCGGCGCAAGGATGTGTCAATGCAGTGAAATGACTATACTTGAAAAATCTATACACAATAACCAATATAGTATATATACCATGATTTTGGAAATCCTTCCACAAACTCCATTGTAATATCGCTCAAAACTCCACTTGGTACCAGTAATGGATGTAAAAGTCTAAGATAGGCCACCTCTCCATTTTAGCTTGTTTACATATATCTACACTTCTACACCATTTGTTTCACGATTTTCTTCATTAAATGCCAATAAAACACAGTCTTTAATCTCCTGTTAAGAGTTTTGTATCCCAGCATGGCCCCTTGTACAAGAATCACGGGTTGTTTTAACTACCTTTTCTCTCATCAAATCATTAAAACACATCTTATCTGCTGTCAAATCTGGTACAAGAGCATCGAACAAACTCCTCCTAATTTGTCAAGTCATGGTCTCAGAAAAATCCTTTAAACCATACTTCTGCCTTGCCTTCCAAGTAAAGTTAAGCAATTTCTAGTCATTATGTTTTAACTACATTATACCCACCCCGATGGCCTTCATTGATTCCCACATTTTTCTCTAGATTGTGATTCTGGTATAGACGCACCATCCCTCTGGTGTTAACTTGATTCCTGCCATCTCTTTCTGCTTCCCTTCCGGTCATATTTGTGCCTTCAATTGTTCATTGACTTGGCTTATCCTTGCCACTGTCTCTAGCTCTCTGCTATGAAATCTTGCAATTCCTGATGAAAGAACTTGTATTCTCTCATCTAATTGCCCTCCATGCTCTAACCTTGTTGTTTTCCACCATTTTTAAGCAAGTCATTGTTACTGTTGTAATAGCCTTGGATTCAAGGAGGCTCTGATACCAATTTGTTAAGACTCAATCTTAACGAAGAGGTTTTAATGAGATAAAAAGGTTGAGAAGTAGAGGAAGAGAATAGAAAGAACTTATGCAAGTTACATAACAGTCTTCTTCTCTACGTCACTGCCTTCCAAGCTTGTAACAAAATGGAAAGGGAATTCTAATCACTAACGCCATATTTCAAAGCTCACCTTCACTAATTGGAACATCAAATGCAAAATCCAATTACCGAGCAAACTACTTTCCGGCACTCTAGTCAAACAAAATAATGCGGGTCCTGGCTCTGTTGAAGACTTGAGAGAAAAGACAACGTATTTTTATACATCATGCTTGAAGCCATCTCTACTACAAAAACGCATCATTATGCATTGAAAGATTCACAATTGTTAACAATCACTCTTCTCTTCTCAAAGTTTTGACAACTTGACTGAACGGAAGATCTTTGGCTGTAATTTAGTCGGTAGCTGTCTTATTCTAGAAATGGATGGATCGTGGACAATAGACTCTAACCAACATTATTAGCATGAATCTATAGAGTAGCCACCACACAGCATGTACAATATAGGACTCAGCCAAAGCCTCGTATATTCTTTTTTTTTTCTTTTTTCCCTATCATTTAATTGAATTAAACAAAAGTGATGAAAACCAGTTCTCATTTTCAAAAACAGGGCCACATTTTTATCCTCCATGCATCAGGGATGCACTAGCAGATCCGGCTAAGACTGCCAAGAGTTTTCATTATATTACGTGAGGAAACACATGGTGGGAATAAAGCAGGTATAAGGACTGGTAGTTTTAACCATAGATTCAGACCAATCTAAACCTGGTAACATGTACTCGACTTCTGATCTGTCTTGGATTAAACTACTGGACAAAGAAACTTGCAAGTTTGAAATTCATATCACACTAACTTACAACATGGGGATGCGTTCTTTTCATTGATACGAGGTGAAAATCACAAAAAGTACACCACACATCAAGAGTGTAGACCATCACTGTGGCATTTAAATTATGGCATACTATTATTCTTCAGCTCAACTAAACAAATAAAATCGAACCCCAACAGTGTGAATCCATTACCTACACTGAATAAAGAGCACATCCCGAAGCAGTTTCAGTCTTCAACTTTTCTTCTATGTCTGCAAGTGTCAAAGATAAAAAAAAAAGATTACCATATGATAGATGACAGAACAAATGAAAAGATGCAATGTGGAGAAAAAACACTAACTAGAGCAATTACATGTACAGGGTATATAAATAACACTGGCAAATCAGACACCCATAAATGTTCAAAGTGATTTAATGCCAAGGAACACAATTCTTCTGGCTTTTGACCAAGGAGATCAATGGTCATGAATTAGTTGTTGATGGATCGTCCTTCCAACCCTTAGAGAGAAGATCATAGTTGATTGATGCAAGCTGGGAGAGATTCTAAAACAAGGGAAAAAAAAAGAAGTGAGAATACAGTAATTGATACAACACGCTGGTAAAGGAATAAATATACCACAAATCATCCCATGAAAAATAGCGAAATAAACATTGGGGTAAGATATGGCAATGACCCACCACAACCCATTTAACCTATTACATTAATTGCTGACTTAACTAAGAACAAATAATCCATGTGCGAAACATTATTTAAAAGCATGATGAAAAATTCTTCCCTGCAGAGCATTTTAACAGGGACCAGCCAAAAGTTAGCTATCAATCTTCCCCCAATTGAGCACATAATTATTTATAGTTCATAAACAAACTTTGATTCCATATCAATTCAACCTAAAACCATAAAATCACATTGCACATATTATGATTGTAAGTGCTATCTATCGCCAAGTTTAACTTTTAACAGTATTTTTGGATAGAAAAGTTTCATATGGAATCAGAAACTTTCTTCCCTTTAGTGCCAAAAGCATCTCAAACATTCAGATTGTGTATAAACCAAGGATACGACAATCCAGTTTAGGGGAATGAAAATACCTTAAATGAAAAATTACTGAAGGAGTAATTGACACATGAACCAGACTCAAATTCAGCAAGACCTCCACATTCATCTCCCTGTTCATCAATATGGCCCAAGAGTGAGTCACTTCTGCAAAATATGCAGGGGAAAACACACAAATTTCAAATTTTGTGATGTTTTACCACTTCATCATGGCGATGGCTTAAGCAGCTACTGCTGCCACTCAAGCTATCAGAATCACTTGAATCCTCAAAGTCACTGGCTGGATAATTTGGGTCATCTGAAGTATTCCACGAGTATCGACTTGTGAAGTAGCTTGTATCTAGTGCGCTCTCTGAACTGGGCACAAATGCAGCCTGAAAGATTGATGCAAAAAAGGCAGTCAATCTATAATCCATGTTGTAAGACTGCAAAAGGTCATATTTATTATGTTCATGGAAGAATCATCACACCTTCTGCCTAGCAAGTGTGTCCCAGTTGATATCTTTAAAGAATATATGCTGCTTCACCTGGATCACAAGTTCTGCATTTATTATCAAGGTAGAATGCAATAAATGCGTGAATATGAACAGGCTGAAAATAAAAACTAGAAATACAAACTAAGTTCACCTCTGACGCTCCTCCAGCTCCAAGTCTCTGGTCAGGAACTTCAGTTAATAATCTGGAGACAAGTAGTATTAGTCACTTTAGGCTGAAAAATATCTATCAATTCATAATCCAAAACTCTACCCAAGGCAATCTAATTTGCAGTAGTATATCATGCAAATAAAGATCTGCAGAACACAAAATAGATAACAAAGACTCCAAATTCATTCAGGTCTCGTCAAATACCAAAAATATCCCAAGGGATTGTATTAACGACAAATCAGTTGAGATGGAAGCATCCTTATCATCAATGATGATAAAATTAATCACAAAAAGTATACATTTCAATAACAAAAATAATTGAATAACCATTTATAATAACTAGACAAACTCTCTTACCTATCAATTAGATCCTGTGCTTCAGGACTCATTTCTTCAGGCACCCGGGGCCAAGGTATGTTACGGTTGAGAATATTATCAAATATTGTCTAGAAGCAAAATAGAACGTAAGAATGCAGCAACGGAAAGGGAACTGAAATTTAAAATGCAGATCAAGGAAAAAAATATAATAAATTCCAAAGGTATTGCAAGCTATCATTGAAAATTACTTTCCAGAGAGGCATTCCACCAAATAAGAAAAGGTAACTGATTAAGCAAAAGAGAAAGGGTAATTGCACTGCACCAGACGATCCAAAATACCCCCTCCACCTGAGTAACTACTCACATATTTGACTTTATTAGTTGTATGACTTAATGTTTGAAATAACTTTGCAACCAACCCTGACTCATGTCCAGCATGTAAGTAGATACCAAATCCCTATAGGCACAGTCAGGCAGCAGATGAGCCTGATATGGATACACAGAAATTCAAAAGTATAAAAAACTACATAGCTTGTCATGCACTATCTCGGTACCCACGCGCATCTACATGAGTTGTCACACACTATCATCTCAGGCCACCCAAGGCTTAAATTAGCAGCAAATCTCCCAACATGACAGGCATCACCAACCAATGTAGAGCAACAATTTCTTGCAGATTCGTCAGGAAATTAAAATTTTAATAACTTCATTTTCCCCTATAGATTCATCCATGTTCCACTTCCACGCCTATAATTTAGGTTTTTAAATTATTTTGTGAGATACTATAACATGCATGGAGATTTGAGAAAAAAAGAGAGAAAAGTAAGAAAATAGAAAAGGAAGAAGAAAATATGAAAAAAGTGAAATTCTCATCATTTATTTACAGTAAATGGCAAATTGAAACTTTTTAGAAAAATATAGGGGTAGAATTGGGAAATTTTATAAAATCGGAATAGAAGTGGAGCATTGATGGATGTATATTGCAAAAATCAATACCTTTAAAATTTTACCTTGCAGACAATGGTGCTGTTGCAAATGCACCATTGCTTAGTGCTAAACAATTGGAATTGCCCTTGCATGATTTCAGTTATATGTTCACCTAACCAGATCTCCAGCAATATTTTTTAATCCAAATTTATTGGCCTTGTAAAAATAAGCCTTGGTAGATTGCCTCCATATATAGTAAATACCCAACTGAGACAATAAACCTAAATTATACTACCTAGTAATAATCCTTTTCAAGTTTTTGTATTTCCTCAAAATCACTATATTACCAAGTGATGATGAAACAAGATAAAATCTACGGAGAACTGCTCTACTTTATGTCTTAAAATAATTATCTGATGAACTTCAGATTTTCTCAGAATCTTTGTCACACCTGCCTACTAGTAGCTATTTGTTCAACACCTTCCTCCTGCACTTATCATGAGCTGTAGTCAGAAATGAGAATTCTCATCCTCTCCTGTTGTTACTGACTCTGAGCAAATTTTAACCCAATGCCAAACCCACTGCAGGACATAGAACATAACTGAATTTCCATTCCACCAATGCACTATAGTAGGCCAGGCTTTGGCAAAACTACATATTTTTTGGTCTAGGTAAAAGAAGAAAGGAATTCAACATTTGAAAATTGGATATAGGATGGATGAATGGTGTTTGAGGGAATACTAGTGTTCGTGTAGCTCAAATAATCCAAGTCTGGTTGCTGAAATTTCTCTGCAGTAAATATTAGAATTTAAAGAAGCTCCAGGAATAACATCTAGAAAATGAAACACAAGCATCACACCTCGGTTCCTAAGAGTCAGACCTAACACTGATTGCATCTCACAATCACAAAGAGCATATTCCCTGGAAAGTTCTTTGAAACTATTGCATTCCATTCCGCCTAGTAAAGAACATATAAGATGTTTATATAGAAACTCCTAATTCTAATTTTGGGTTTGACCTAAATGAGAATGCACTACTATTGTTAACCTAAACAAAAAAGTTCAATCTTCCTCTGAAAAGACTTTTCGGTTCATAAATCCTGAGCATGAAAAGGCCACTAACTTGTTGTTTAGAGAATAAAAATAAAAAAAAGAGTTTTAAGCAAAAATAAATTAAAAGAAGTATGCAAAAGAAAATGGAAAGGAAAACAATTCACCAAGAGAAAAGTTGAAGAGAGAGCATAGCAACAAAATGCATAACGAGACAGTATATAGAAGTAGGGAGATAACCTGGGGATGCTCCGCATTAAAGGGTGGAATACCAATAATCAGTTCAAATAAAATAACACCCACAGACCACCAATCAGCGGTTGTTCCTGAGGAAAATTGCACATAATAGTTTATTGTTTCAGGCATTTCAATGCAATTAAACAAAAAGGTTAGCATTGCCAAACATACACTTTTGTTTAACCTAATATTGCATCACCATACAAATTAAATAACGGCATTTGTAGCTAAAACAAGGTATACAAACCATGTCCCGTTCCCAATAGTATCTCTGGTGCCAGATAATCAGGTGTACCCACAGCAGAACGTTTCTTCCGCCTTTCTCGCTGATGCTCAGAAGTGGATAGTTGAGGTTCATCGTCCACAAGCATGGATGTCCCACTAACAGCTGGACCAGATAAATCATCAGTGCTATTGATGAGACCAACCTTGGAAAGACCAAAGTCTGTCAACTGTTTACAAAGAATGTACACCTTAGTTAGACAAGGGCATATAGAAATAGCAGGATCAGAACATGGTCAAAGAAGAAGCAAAATATATGCAATAAAAAGAGTAGATGTCTAGATGTTGAAAAGAAATAGCAGGAAAAATAAAACAAAAAAAGGGAGTTACCTTGATGTGCCCATCATGTGCAATCAACAAATTATCAGGCTTCAAATCACGATGAACTACATGCAGTGAGTGTAAATATTCCAAAGCAAGCACCTTAAAAGCAATAATAATCAGATTTACAAACTGCACCACAAGCAGTAAAAGTATTTGCAAAAGAAGAAAAATTAAAACTTACAACTTCTGCAATGTATACCCTAGCAACATCTTCATCTAAGCAGCCCAGATTTCTCAACAACGAATACAAGTCGCCACCATTCAAATACTCCATCACAAGATACAAATTCTCACGACAAGTAAATGAATAGAAGAAGCGAACCTGAAAAATTACACATTTATTTTAGAATGGAAAAGAATTTCTCATGGCATGCCAAAATGCTTTGCAAGCTAGACCTGCTCACCACAAAGGGATTGCGGACTGAAATTAAAATATCTCGTTCAGCCAGTATACTTTCAACTGCATTCTTGCGGATCATATCAGCCTTTTTAAGAACCTGTTGCAAATGCAAGTATACAATCAATTCAGATCCAACCCCCTTCTTAGTGCGTGTTGAAAAACAGACAAGCATGGGACAATCAACAAGAAGAAGAACCACAACAGAAACAAAAGGTTTGCAAACTTGCACACCTGCACAAACATTTTGTCTAAAATTTCATCTATTCAGATTACGCAATTAATTAAGAAACAAGAGTTACAATATTGACAAAAGGGAGATTTGTCATTCTGAACTTTTGAAACAAGCATCGTAATGAATGCCAGCCCTCAAAGTCAAATCACACAGTTTCCTTAAAATTCTCTATAAAAAGTGCTCATAAATATTCCTGCTGGAATTCAAGAGATCTTTTGTCTCCTGTCTTGCTCTTTATATAAACTTGAAGGACCACCATCAACACATAAAAATCACTGTCTATTATTTTGCACAAAGCCCACCGGGCCTAGCTACAATACCACGATCTCAACCCGCTCCGTCTTAATTAAGGAAATCTGCTTTGGTGGGACTATTAGTGATCTCTTTCTACAAGAGGTGAGATGCACCATTTGACTACAAGGTCCCATGAGCTTCATAATATAGTTGATTGAACACAAATTTACATAAATTTTGTCCAATCAAAGGAAATTTTTCAAAGAAAAAAAAGCAAGTAGTAAATATAATTAAGCAAAAAGTCAGAATAGAAAAGGAAATTAAAACCACAGCATCAAACATTGGTACCTTTATGGCAAAAAGATCTCCAGTTGTTCTCTTTTTAGCTAAAAACACCCGTCCAAAGGCACCACGACTTATTGGTTTTATTATCACGAAGTCATCTATGGAGGTACGATCCTTAGAAGGATGTGTGGGACTTGTTCTCAAGCTTCGAACAACATCATCTTCCAGAGGAGCATCTTCATCAATTACAGTATTTGTTATATCAACCTTCTCATCTCCCACTAGCTCACAGAGCTGCAAATACTTCTCTCTGCACACGAAGAAAGAAGAACAGAGTGGTGATCAATTAACTTTCAATCAAAATTCAAATTTTGGAAATTATCCAAAAGAAGTGGCACCCACACTTTCATTGGAAAGCTAAATCCAAACTTTGTAATTCATGGATGTTCTTTGCATATTTTGGCATGAAACTCTAAAAAATAATAACACATAATACTCACCGAATAAGCTTCTCAATTCGTGTCCCAAAAGTCTCCACCATAAGAGCATCAAACTTTCTCCTGTCAATGACTACCCTCAAGTCTTCAAGACAAGTTAGCAAATAGGATATGGCACGATCATCCTCCAATGGCATAGTTGCTACACATCTTGCAATATCAGCAAGTTCATTCAGCTGCATCATATAAAAGGACTTTTAGACAGACACAGACACATTAAAAAAATAAAAATTTAAACAAAAAGTAATCAATTCATGTCAGCAAGAGCCGCATTAAGGCCACACAGAATCCATCTTTCATGTATTTAAGGTGCTTCGAGCTGCCTTAAGAATATTATTATTACATTTTCTCTTTTGTCTTCTCTGAAAGCTTACACAATTGCAAAGAACTTCATTTTGCATTTAGTACATGACCAATATTTAGGATGAAATTTCATTATAAAAAGAAAGCCAAGCATTATAATACTGACGAGACATGCCCTCTCAATATTAAGGAGTAAGTAGTTCTTTTAAATCCTAAAACACAGCGGTTAACCCCTTTTCTTTAAGATGCTGGTTTCAAGGATAGGACCCATAACCAATTTATCAATAGGAAGAAACAAAGTAGACAAGAACCTGTGGAAGATCATCATGCTCGGAAAAGGCACTCTTCCCTGCCAAAAGCAAGTCTATCTGACTATTCCTTGGTGTCAATAATGGAGATCTAGGAGTCATGCTACCAGCTGATGATGTGGCCATTCCCTGATCAGACTTGGGACCAAAACGGGTTTTACATGACATGGAAGGTAAACCCTTCATGTCATCCATAAAAATAGAATTATCAGCTTCAGGAAAGAAATCGAGCATGTCCTCAGACCCTCTCCGAGACCAATCACTGAGTTTTGGTGAGAGAACATCAGATTCTTCGGTCACACTGGAATTTGATACTTTTGCAATGTCTGGGCTTCCCACTGCATGTTGGATATCCTTCTGTGCAAAGGATTCTATCATCTTCTCAAGCGTTTCAGAAATTCTGATCAAGCGCTCATTCACACTTAGACACATCTGATCACATCGATCTGTAATTGCACAAATTCTTGAATGGTCTTCTACATATAAAGTTGGAACTTCCTCCTCACAAATGCGACAAATTATTGAACTCTCATCAGCAATATTCTGCTGATCACCCCAGTTACCCCAAGAAATTTTGTGTTGGTGCTTTGTAGAATGTTCATGCAAATCTTTGACCAATGGAAGCTCAGAAGCTTTAGCAGCAGCCAGAAGCACATCAGAAGCTCCTTTCCTGTCATTTGACGTTTTCAAAGGTTCATTCTTATCATCATTCTGCCCCCTTGGAGGAACAACTTCCTTTGTAATTTTTACAGGAGGAGATGGGAGTGGCTTCCAAGAAGAGATCCGATTCCTTCCCGTAGGAGATTCGTCACTCTTTGGAGTGTTATCAGCAGGGGAGAGGAATTTTCCTGGCAGTACATCTTGTTCTCTGCCCCAAGCACACTGCTCTTGACTATATGATTTCCTTACTGATGCAGCCTTCTGCTCTTGACTGTATGATTTCTTTGCCGAAGCTGCCTTCTTTGGAGCACTAGAAATTTTTCCATCCCTACCAACACCTGGAGGAATGTGCTTATCTGCAGACTGCAAAAGCCTAAGCTGATGAAGCTGGAAAATATTTTCATCCTCAGCCAGCCCACTTTCCTTGTGGAATTGCAACAATCTGGTACACCTTGTAAGGATGAAAAGCATTCGGGTATGGAGCTGCTTCAGTATTCCTGGAGGAAGTTCTTGGCGTCTATCATCCAAATCTTGGACTATACCTTCACACTGAAGCCAGAACTCTCCAGGTGATGTCATAGCACAACTCCGAGCTAAAACCAACAAGTCTTCAATAGTTTCCTGCCACTCAGGATGACTATCTGCATTTTTTTCAAGAATTCCAACCAGATCTGCTGCAAAGACAGCCAGGTCAGAATTCACTTCTTCCTTTGCTTTGTCAAACTTTGCCCGTATGACAACCAAGATCTCCTGTACAAAACCAGAAAATTAATCTGGAGGCGAACTTCCTAGAGCACATTGCACCATCTAGAGGAGATATAACACAAATTAATGCATTACCTCCAAGTTATTTAACCCTCGAGGCTTCCAAAATGGGAAAGGTCGTACACCTTTGGAATTTAATTCATGGGAGAAACTTTTGATATCAGCAGGAAACCTCTTTCTAGGGGCACTTGTCACACGAAGTATTGCTTGAAACCTGGGAGATTCAGACTCCTTTGGGTTGTTACAATCATAAGTCTAGAAAAGCAAACATTTAAAACAACGTTGTGAGGAAAACTAACTGAAGACGAAGTAACCGAGTAGAAGACAAGTGAATTCACAGATAGTACCAAAAAAAATCCTTTCATCAGTACCTCAGGTGTAAAAACATCAGAGCTTTGCAAGCTCTCAGAGTGCCCCCATGATGAATTATGTAGACCTATTATGGTAACAAAATATCAGAAATGTCTTTTTACGAGAAAAGACATTAAGAACATTGCCTATGAGTTAAAACATTCCATGAGCAGAAACCATTTCCACATTACAAAGTTTAAATTGGTATGAATTTCAGAGAAGGTCCCACAGGACAATCCTTTTACATACGCAGATAAAATAAAAAAAGTTAAGGCAGTTGCAACTCTACACACTGTTTTTTCTGTATACAAAATCATTTCCAATGATGAAAACATAGCACCCTAGGGCCCCGTTATGCACAACCACCTAACTTCTCGACAATTTAAGAAAAAGCCTCAATTCCCAGCAAATTGACGAAGTTTAATTGCAGTTCTGCTGCAATTGAATAGTTAAATAAAAGATGATCTCTCTTATTCTTTTTACACATGAAGTACTATCAACATACAATGTATCTTTCCTTCTCACCAAAATTTCTTTTGTTTAGAAACATGAACAAGTTCGCTGTCCAAACAACTCGCGCCTCACAAAATTTTCACTGGTAACACATCGTGCCAATCTGGTCCATGTGAATGCATGCAACATTTTCAATACCTCATTTTGAACAGCCCCTGTTGTTTTGACATGATGAAGGACCTACTAAATTGTATCTCTTCCAAACTATTTTTTGATATAATTCAATCAACCAGGGTATACAGATTCATCCCCACTAACTCCACAATTTTTCTTTATGAAAAATGGAAACTCTTTTGCACAAACTCAGCAATTATGACTAAAGCACAATTCTGAAAGTTCCACCAAAATTAGACACCTTAATTTGAACTTTTCCTTATATAAATTATTGTTCTGGATACAAAGATTAGAATTTATTTTGGATAATTTATATTTAGGGAAACAATCATTACTTAGTTAACTAAGTTACATGGTATATTGCATGTTGGAACATCGCAAAAACAAATGCACAAAATATGGTCCTGGTGCAATTTTAAATCCCTTCAGTTCCATCATTCTTAATGCATTGCTTGTTAGGTCAGATCCAAGAATTCATTAAGCAAAGGTGAAATTGCAAATGATTTATCACTCATTATTTCCAGTCAATCTCGAAAATCCACATATCTTACAGGTACCCGTCATAAAGTTCATTGAGAAGCTGTGAGTACTTAGAAGCTCATTGCTAAACGTAATCATCCTCCTTTCAGATTTAATTCTATGGAAGTTTTCAAAATCAGTTCACAGCAGACAATGAGTTACATTTCAAGGATGTGACTGAAAGCTTCTTAGTATTTACAAACCTTAATTACTCAAAAGCGGGCCTTTAGTCCTCTATTTTCCAAATTGACTAAAAAAGTGGAAACAGCTGCATTGGACAAACTTTGAAATCTGGATATGCTCCCAAATTATTCCACTTAAGAAAATTTTAAATCTAAATTGGGGGCATCATTCAAGCTATGTTATTTTAAGCAAAATTTCCCATCAAGGCAAGTTAAAAAGTCAACCAGTAGTATTTTCAACAAGATGATTGTGGGCTTTCTTCCAAACCTTTGCATAACCTTTGGAGCAAAGAGCAAGCCTTTGAATGACCAATAGACTTCACTAACCCTTACTTGGATATGTGCAGCTCCTCTAGAGAATTCCTCACTAAAGTCACCTACCTTCTAGGCTTTGAGGATGCAAGGGGTTAGATCTTGCTTAAGATTGAGTAGATCCCATTTCAGGTGATTTTATGGAAGAGACCAAAGAGGATTAACAAGAGCAAGTATGAGACTTCGGGTTCACAGATGTCCTGATAAAATATATCCTTTTTCTTTTTCCAGGATAGGAATCCTCTTCTGATCCCATTGCAGTCTCAATCATCTTTCTATCATCATGCCAGGCATAAATGATTCCATTGTTTAAACAGCCATTTGCCCACATTCACCAAGCCACCCCCAACTAAACACCTACAATTCTCAGACAACAACAAATTCTCCTAAAAAAGTGCATCACCTAGTCTCTATCATCATTTTATCATCACTTCATACACAAACAATTACATTTTGGAAACAATTATATCCTACATTCACCAAGTCATCCCTCACTAAACACCTAAAAAGATGTCACACTAAAGCAAATTTTTCCAATTAGTCAAATACACTTGACCAAATATGCGACCAAATGTAATCAACAAGTACAAGCAAGCAGTTCACAACATTCAAAGCTATGCCAATTAAGAAATAAGCAAGTAACATCACTGAAAAGGAAAAGGAAAACATCATACCAGCTTCACTAGATGACTCCCCATTCTGCAACCTAGTCCTTGCCTGCAAATTAGGACTGACCTCTCTAGATTGTCCTCCTCCACTTCCTGTAGACATACTGTCCCAATTGTCACCACCTTTACCACTCTCTTGAAACCCCGTCAACTTACTCTGCCCCTCTATCCCTTCCTTCTTCTTCCCTGACCCTAAAGAACTTGAATTCGAACCCGACCCTCCATCCCCACCACGCCTTGACAAATTACTAGACCCCAATACACCACTCCCTTTATCACCTCTAAAACCAAAGAAACTCTCTTGTGGCAATGGCCCTGATCTTGTTTTGATCCTATTTAACCCCAAAGATGATGCTAAAATCGGCGAAACTGACGATTTTTCTGCTTCTTTCTCCTTATTTTCAACCAAAACACCACCTTTTTTGGATTTTAAACCCGTCCCAGAATTTGAAGTCCCGGGTTTGGTAGGAGTTTGAGGTTGGTTCACAGTTTCTTTGCCTTTAAAAAACGAGTCTTTCTTTTTTACCCCATCTTTAACTTGGGTTTGCTTGCAAGTAAAATTACTAGAACTACCAGTACTAGTTGGAGTAGTTGGGGTTGAATTTTTAGATTTGGAGGCTTTCTTCTTGTCGGATCGGATCGGTGAATTCGACCCGATTGATCTTGGACTGTTGTTGGATCCATCAGGACTAGAAGTTTCTGATTTCTTTGAAGATGAGAAAAACAGCTTGTTCTTGAACACCATTTCGTTTTAGGGTTTCTTTTTTGTTTTCTTTTTGTGCAGCAGCAACAGCAACCCTTTAGAGGAGCTGCTAAAGAGAGACCAGTGACATTTGAAGAGGAGGTGTGTGTGCGTGCGTGCGTGTTTTTTGGCTTATTCAGAGAGAGAGAGAGAGAGAGAGACGAATGGCGGTGGTTTTTTTTTTTTTAAGATTGATTGGAGGAGAGGAGAGACAGAAATGTGGTTGGATGCAGGGAAAGAGAGAAGGATATGACTGAAAGTAGACTGAAAGGTGGTTTTGTGTTAAAAAGGGGTGACTTTTTTTTTTTTGGTAAATGATAAATAAAATTAAAATTAACTTTAACAACAGCAATCTTATTTTTTACCGTTAATTATATAATTTATAACTTATTCAATTAATTTGTTTTTCTATATTTTTAGGTTTGAATTATATTGTTAATAATAACTAGTAATGATTTTAAGATTTTTTAAAAAACTGACAAAAGTATATTTTTTACTATGGAAATGCCTTGAGTTCCAAAGTTGAAATTAAAAAGAATTATTTACTTAAATTAATAAAAAATAAAAATAAAAAAATAACTATTTTTCAATAAAAATCCTATATTTCACGTCATATTCATGAAATGTTTTTAAAAGATTCTAGAGTGTTTTAATAAAATTAAAGGAGTGGGGTAATAATTGTTTTTTAAAGTATTTTTTATTTAAAAATATATCAAAATAGTATTTTTTTTTAAAAAGATTATTTTTAACATCCACGTATTAAAACGATTTAAAAACATAAAAAATTTAATTTTAAATAAAACAAAATTCAAAATTTAGTGAAGCTCCGTTTGTGAATTTGATTTTTTTTTATTTTGT
>Ga0307517_10008010_pt1 | contig 15245 bp, 21 predicted proteins | sample 23_EM_MG_FD_194515 | JGI IMG/M metagenome (GOLD analysis project Ga0307517, IMG submission 194515) | Populus trichocarpa ectomycorrhiza microbial communities from riparian zone in the Pacific Northwest, United States - 23_EM | ecosystem: Host-associated > Plants > Roots > Unclassified | place...
ATTACAGGAGAGAATTAGAAGTCATTGGTTGGTTGCAACTCTCTCGCTAGGCTGTGATGCTGTTGTACACATGTACATCGGTGTATATGTGGCATTTCTGCCCATCAGTCAGAATCTCATCGCGAAACGACTCCCTCGTAAGTACATAGCAATCAATTCGGTACAACGGCCAAGCGAAAAAATCGTCTAGAGTACTATTTTGCGTGCCTTGGCTTTGAGAGCAGCGCCAGACGGGTGGACATCAGTCCTTTAAATATGAAGGTCAGTGATGAATTTCGAAAAGGAACAAGTTAATGACCAAAGAATTATTTACCTGGGTAAGGGAGTGCAGGCGGTCAATGAAATCATCCAAAAGGTTACGAAAGGGTTTTCAGAATTCCATCTTCTTCAGGGTTTGCATGTCCGGTAAGATACTTTTCTCTCGATAAAAATATTCCACGATATCCTTGGCACCCGACATGACGGCTATTTTCAACAAACTTGAGTCCAACACGACCCTATCTTCAAGTTTTCGTCTTTTCGCCTTTGTGTTTCCTTTTTTCGAATATGGTCTTTCGACAAGAAGCTTGACCATGTCAATATTTCTTTGGCGGATGGCGACTTTTATTGCGAGGCTGTCATGATATTTGGGAGAAGCGCGGTGGCCGAGAAGAAAGCGTGCAAGAGGGGTGAATTTTGCATGAACTGCTCTCGTAAGGGCGTAGCCTTCATTGGCGTTGGTGTTAATCGTAGGTATTTCGGGAGTGTGATACAAATACCGGAGCAGAGGTAAAGGGTGATCGTCATCTGACCATTCGACGGTGTGTGATTCCAGTGACCTGAAAAGTCTCCGAGGAAGTTGTATATGGAGATGGTCAGGGATTAAACAAAGAGTTTTGAGGTGGCTTTGGATGGCTTGGAGCACGGGTTGGTTACAAATAGGATATCGGAGTGCCTTGGTATAGATGTTAGACGGAGTGGGAGCGCCGTCGTCTAGCGCGCGACCGATGATGTACTGGGCTCGAAAGAACGGCGGCGTGAGCTTAAAAACATGGTAAAAGTGGGGTGAGACAAGAGGAAAATATTCCGAGAGAGCGTAGAGTTCTAGTTCATAGAGTAACTGTATATATCGGCCATATTAACTTGGGGGTAGTAAAAGCGCGTTAAAAACATACCTCCACAGGTAAGCTCTGCAACGAGGTCATCAGTCAGAGATAATCGCTTACATAATTGTATGCTCAATGGACATCGACCCCCAGAACGCACTCTCGTACCTTCGAAGAGAATGCGGGGATATATATAATCGCTTGCATTCTATCGAGGAAGACGTTACCTTCGTAAATCGAGTCAGCAAAGCTTACCCTGAAATCCCTATCCTACGTTCGTGATTACTTACTGTGCTTCCTCGTTCAAAAGTAACTTGGAACTGGTACTAGCCAATCTGCGCTGTGGTGCTTGGTACACAGATCCAACACTTGTGGGTTTACTTATATCTCTGAATTTCTCCTATTTATACCGTATATTTTCCACCCCGCAGGCGACCAACGTACCAGCATACTTCAAGTCGACCGATGGTCATTTCAATAATTGGAGTTTCAACCTTCGTCGTTCAAATCTTCATCTCCTTCCGCTTATAATTGAACAATGCGGGTAATTTATGGGTATTCACCCCTCCTTTCCCAGACTTACTAACTTCGTAAAAAACAGTTTAATTCTCGTGGATTCCACCCGCTCAGGAAAAAAAATTCCAGATGCCCTATCCAAAACTGTTCCGATCTGGTGTGCGGTAATCAACCGTGCCCATCTCATCCGCAGCTCAAACCCTGGACAAAAAGGAAACACTGCATGGGATACAAAGTTGTACACCCCGCCGTCCACCGTTAGCCGTCAGGAGCATGATCAAATAGAACAGCGCCTGGATGGTTGGGCAAAGGCGTTGGCGGTAAGCGTGCGCCTTGTCAGCTGTACTTACCTTACCATCCATTTGTCTGATAGATTTCCTCCTTCTCATTGCCATCGTTGCCGAGTCCACTTAGGCCCGTCTGGATCACTCCTGCCAACTCCACGTTTCCTAAACTTGATGCAAAGCAGACCGACAGAGAGCACTTTCTCCCTATAATATGTGTTTCCGCTTCCAGACAGGTCGAAAGTGGGGTCGAAAGACGTACCAGTGGATTTTCATATATCCAAGGTTCAGGGGATGATCATGAACTTTGGGGCATGGTATGAACTCCTTTTTAGCGATATCAAATTTCTTTACTAATTTGAATGCAGGGCTTAACACCAGGAGTGTTTTGGAAAAATCAGGCAGAATTATTATCGGCAGACCGAGCTCTACTTCCATCGCTCGTCTTACGGATTGTTGCTACGCCGCAAGCATTGCCTGGTTCTGTTGTGAATCCAGAACGTGGTCGCATGGTTCCCACCTCAGTAAACAAAGTTGCTGGACGACTTCTGCTCTGCACTACCTCAGACTTCCCGGTTGCCAGTGTCACTGAGACCAACAAAGTCCTATATATATGTCTTTCTTCAACACAAGAAAAATTGCCAAGGGATCCAAATCTTTGTCTTCCTGTTGTTTCAGGGAAAAAGGGTGCATCCCATTTTCTACAAGTTGTGTTGCCGCGGTCAATGGAATTTATCAAGCGACATCTGGCCGCAGGAAAAAATATTTGTGTAGCATGCGAATCTGGAAAAGACCTGAGTGTTGGGGTGGTTCTGACGGCACTACAACTCTTTTTCGGAGATGACGGCTCTTTGAATTTAATAGCAACTGCTAGTGGCAAACGCATCACAGGAAGAGGCAAGTCATCGTCTATGATCTATTTGACCAATGTTTATTGTGGAATAGCTGTGGATAAAGCGTCTATCCGAACTAGACTCGAATGGATTATCGCTAGCAGACCAGAAGCCAATCCTTCTCGTACAACCCTCAAACGGGTAAACGAATTCCTCCTCACCGCTCCATTTCGCGGGGCCGCACCACCTTTAGACTAAGCAACAATTATGAACGGCGTCCAAGCAATCAGGAATCCCTGGGACCCAAGATCCAATTGTCAATTGGTTCAGCCACACAGCCTTGGCCAGCTAATTGGATCTGAATGCTCGGAATGCTGGAATAAACCAGCATTCGAAATCCAACTTCAGTGCCTGGTTTATATGTGGATGGGATGATGAAATATTTTCCGACCCCAATTGTGACCTGAGGTGTCGACACGCCCGCAATGGAATCATCGTATGGCCCAGACGTGGCGACGTGCCTTTGCCGCTTTATCGACGCTGAGACGTCATTTGGAAAATCCGGATATACTGTAATATTCAATGCGATAGCGGTTGACGGTTGAAGAAGTTGAAGGCGGATTCTGTTGAGGTGATAAATTAAGCTTTCGCAGATTTTATGGCTTCACATACTTCAGCTGTGTTGTTGTTGGCACTTGTAATTCAAACACCGGATTTTTTGAGTAACGATTGAAGGATGGTCCTCCTGCAGCTGTTTCACCGTCCCTTGGAAACAAGAAATCAAGGACTGCTTCCCTGAGACCATCCTATTGTAAAACGTACCACAATCCTCGTACGACCTTGCTGTACATTCCGGCTCCTTCTTGTGCAATGAGCTTAAAGTCAAAAGGTAGAGATGATTCTGCCGTTAAAGAAAATGGGCCTATATGATGCGGTTCGAAGGCAGAGGCAATGACGGTGTACTCCCCAACTGTAAGTCGTGATGAGCGGCGAAAGCTTGGATAAGATTAAGACTTACCCGATATATTCTTGCTTGCCCGTGCCAAACCATAGCTATACGCGCCTGATGTAGCAACCATCTCTTTCGCAGAAAGCCTATGCATTGAGTGAGGCCACAACCATTGGAGAGGTAGAATAAATAAACTAACTCAGAAACCCGTTTGCCTTGGGACCATACTACAGCTACATTGACTGGTATATCTTTATTTGTGTGTAAAGTCAGTGTCAGCTTTGCTTTGCTTGAAGCGCCGTTTACTTGGAGTCCCGGTCGAGACGGCAATGGATGAAGAATCAATTGATACTGAGGGTTGACCATAAAGGTTGGATATGTGCAATTCCCGCCTGCATTTTTGGAAGTAAGGAAACCTTCAACCTTGCAAAACACGTCAAGATGATAGCCCATCTATGTCAAAAATATAGTGAGTCTACCTTGCTGGTGTACGGCGGCGTTATTTGATCTTTAACCCATGAAATGTTGGTGTGTTGCTTTGCATACGCTGTCAACGTGAAGCCAACTTCACGAGCATCACCATCGTAGGAAGCCGAGATAGACAATACACCGGATCGTTGTGACGATGGAACTCGCGTTCTAACCTATATTTTTGCTCAATTAGTCTTTGGCGCCATGATAAGAAGCACCTATGTTCACCAGAATATGAGTGCTGTTAGTGTATGTTCCCTAGATAGCTATCAGAAATGCGACTGCCGGCTTAGGTATCTATTTTACCTTTGACGAAAGAATGTGTTGATTCTCGACGGCATTTTCTCGAGGTGCTATATCGTCTTCCACCTCTACCCGCAGCGCAGTGAAGTCCGAGGTTCGGTGAGTATCAACCACATGACGAGTAAGGAGAAGCCATATTTCCTTGTCTAGAAAGCTTTCGCAGCTGAACTCTAACTGTAGTTGTCTGGAGCCTAAAGTGTCACCTTAGCCTGGGGACTGGTTTTCCATAAAACCGAGACATACCATCCCCGTCGTCTTTACTTCGCTTCCACATCCTTTCAGGCATGTAATTAGAAGAAGTTGGCACCAGGAATTTGAAATGGGAATATTTACCCATGAAAGGTCAACTGCCTCTCCCACATTTTGGGGTCCCAACTGAGATAAATCCCATCAAAGGTGTTTAGGACTTCGGACCAAGGTATCTGGAGCACTCCTATTAATGTAGGCAAAATGTGGATATGTAAAAAGAAATCAGTGTACGTACTCGAAGGTTCACTTTGGTCTTCGTTGGAACGAACCCAAGAATCTAGAACCGTTAACAGTCGGCCGGCCTCTGTCTCGTACACATCTATTCTTTGTCAGATCCATTCGTCGACAGGAATGAAGAGCGCGGAGGTACCGATTACGGCATAACTGTGGGATGGAAGGAAGGGGATATCCCTCCATCGAACGTAGGGAGCAGGACCAGTTCCGAGCGTCACAACGCATTGCCCTGAGATAGATTAGATCATAAAATACAAAAGACCACGCGTCCTCACCAGCTGAAAATCCCTTTTCTATCCTTTCCCAGGTCTTCTCTCTTTCGAAAGTTGAGCTGTAAATAGGTCAGCACAGAAAAAGTGTGATGTTTCACCCACACCTCTTGATTTCTATGTGTTCTGGTATCCAACCTGCAAGGGTGCTAATGTGTCATACCACACTGCTCAATGATTGTCGCACTGGACTTCGCTTTGTGTACGTACTGGAGATCAATGCTAGAATTCCTGCATATGCCATATGAGAGAACTTCGTGAAAATAAGAAGAGTGCAACTCCTCACGAGCCAGGGAAATCATATCCTCCCATTAATTTCATATACTAGTTGATTGGGTAGACTCAGCAACCAAATTAGACTATTGGAGGACTAAACATTACCGCCTTTTCCAGAAGACTTGGCCATAAAATATCTCCTGTGTCGGCACTTCGTTGGGAAATTGGGGCAGAGGGAAGAATCGACATGCACATTAAAGTGCCTTGAGTGGGGTGAAATGGAAGGCGATCGTCAATCGCTAGAGATAAATGAGCACAGACCATTTTATGAATCGCAGTTGAGAGACAAACATATCTGAAAATAGATATTTCAGAAAGTAAAACTCAGCGGGATGTACGATAACGCACGCGACGCCATGAACCGTTGAAAAGAAAGCGGGCATCGTATCGACCATTCTCGGGGATCGATATTTTCCCCGGACCGTCAGATATTTCAGAACAGTCGTGCATCGACGACTCAAACTACAGACTGATTAGTGTCGTTGGGTTCCGAAGAATAAATCAGGCTTACAGTAGAACCGAATCTGAGACCATGCTCCAGACAGACAGATATGGAAGCACAGACAGAACAATCTGTGACTATGTGCTGCAGGATCTCTTGAGGCAATATTTGTCTCCGAGAGCATCCTGCCATAAGGCCCACCGAACTCTTCGAACTCGGGCGTCTCCAAACAGGAGAAACCTTTGCTTGTTCGGGAGATAGTTTAGGTTGTCCATCTGGATCTCTGAGGAAACAAGGTAAGAAGACTGCCTGCAAGATGATTTCTTACTGACAAATACGCATCGGAAGTTGTTTTGAATGGCAATACGTCATCCCACATCGGGAAGAACAGGTTATTGACAGAGCCACCTTTCTTCAGTACATAAAATTGCTCCTCTGAAAAAAATCAGAGATCTGTATCAGTAGGATTTCGCAGGACCTACGAGGAGAGAAGTAATCAATTCCAACAGGAGTCAATGGCACTACTGCAGGCGGCTGTCCAGAGCTAGCTGGCACACTCCCGGCTTGGTTGTTGCTCCTAGATACATCAACAAATCTTTTAATCTTTTCGGCCCTTTCAAGGGCCTTGGCCGCAGTGCCTTTCCACTGCTGCTTGCTTTTCTCAGATGCGACGCCAGAGCGGACGAGATGTAAGAAATAGTCGGCTGCTTGGAGGTAGAGGCGAAAGGCCTGGTCGTAGTCCCTGGCGAATTCGGCCTTCGATGCCTTCGAATATGCCATCTAGATGAAAAAAGGGGTGTCACGCATATGGGTAATCAGGTAGAAACATAGCACACCTCTGCATCGCGTGCAGAAGGCGATGTGTTCACGTTTCTTTGCATGATAATGTTGGCCAAACGGTTGCAAAGGTTAGAGGCAGGTTGTGAATTCGAAGAAAGATTCCCTCGGTGTTTAAAAGGGTGTAGAACTTTACGGATGAGTTATATGATTTTAGAATTACAGACAATAAATCGTAAGCATAACTAGTCGTTGTGATCAATCATCAAAGAAATTCAAGCCGTTGATCTTCCACGTGACAATTGTAAATTCATTAAATGTTTCTAGGGGTTTCTCAAGGGCGTAATCATCAAAATGGTACTGAAGGTGTTTTCCACCAAGCTTCTGAACTCTCGAAAGTCTAATCTATCGATAATCATGATACCGTTGGAGGTCTTCACCCATGAAAGGGCCACAAATGTCAAACCGGTTGAAAACTCCTTCCCGCAAGCCTTCCCGGGCCCTACTTTGATTCTGTCCAGGGTAAGACCCAGCGATTTATGGATAGTAACCCAAGCCAACCGAAGCGACATGGCAATTGCGGTCGAGAGAGAATTTTCCTATTGAATTCAAAGGTCGTCTTCAAAGGTGTTATTGGGACGATAAGAATTCCAATTGGGAACCTTGGACGTGGTTCTGCGCATCCATGTTCGATCCGAATGCGGACATAACCGCCAAAATGGGCCAACACTCCGATACAAAATGCGGACATGGAAGCTGGTCGGTAGCGATGTCCGATCCGTATGCGGACATTTATGGGGACCAAGTCGCTCCTGTAGGGAGAAAATTAGCCTCACACAGATATCGTGGTAAACATCTTGAGATGAGTCAATTGCCTGCCGGAGCTGGCTCTCCAGTCGTTTGCTTTGCTAATGCTAACTTTGCGCGCTTCTTTGCACGCTTCTTTGCGGACTTGGCCACCTTGCGGATGGTAGGTGGCTGATAGCTATAGAGAACATAAATACTAAGAAGACCCTTTAAAGAGGGAACGCACGTTGCACCACGTAACAATAAATCCGGGAGCTCAACCAATGAAAGGGTGACCCGTAGAAATGGGGTTTGTGTTTGTTGCAGGCTTTATGAAAGAAGAGGGAAAGGGTGAAAGGGCTAGAGTGGTTAGAACGAAAGAGACTGACTGATTTTGGCCACTTAGAGCGTGTAAAATCTGTTGCGACCTCGTTGTTTCTTCCGTTGGCATAGAAATTTCCTGATCCTCCTTTGCACGTGGAGGTTTTACAGTGACCCTCAATTTCTCCAAAGTCAGAATTTCATTGTACTGATGCAGGCCTTTCAGCCGGGGCGAGCAGTGCTTCTCCAGGTTCTTGACAAATTCCCGTTTGATGACTTCCACGACAGATATCAGCCTGGGAGTAACACTCGTCGCCGTGGACGCCTCCTGCGCTGTAACCGAAGGTGGAGGTTGGCAATCTGGGTCAGTGCTGGAGTCAACTGCGGAAGGTAGGGTATGAAGAATCAGACGTTTCTCTCTATCGGAAGTCTACACGGATGAGTAACTCCCTAAAACTCCGTGGAAAGTGAAACTCACCGTGCTGAGGAAATCGAGAGAAAATGCGATCCATGAACGCATTTTCCCGTGATTTGTAACTCGAATAAAGTGTTCATGAGATTCTGCCGACCCCATCTGGGCATCTGCTGTGGCTGGCGCTTCCATAGGACGCAGAGACTCAGGGGGACAATAAGAGCAACAAATTCAAGTTCAACTTGAGTTAGTACCTCAGCCTTACCTGTTAGTACAAGAGTGGTTACGTAATACGGTGTTTATACTCAATCCAGATGAATTCAATCGAGAACTGTAAGTACCCAAGCTACTTGAAATGTGATTGTTTGTCCCTGCGCCTACGACGACATAAGTACAACGACTAGATGTCTACGGCAGGGCCAAGCCGTGCCATCCAAAATGTACCCCCTCTACTTCTATGCGAGGCCCTTGGATTCTCCCTTCAACTCTTGCTAGACGACATAATCAACATCGCAAACACCGCAGTCCAGGATGGTGTGAACGGTATGGAAGAGTTCCTACAGAAATGGGCGGATGAGCGCGTCGCCCAAGGGGACAAAACCGATCCCAACATGCATGCAAAGACTACACACGAGGTCGAACAAGGATTGGTCGCGTTCCAAACCCTGCTCGAGTACCACACAGACGTCGCATTTGATTTCTTCGAGGCATGGAGTCTTCGCAACGTCTTCATGATTCCCCCAGATTTTTCAATCATGCTGCCACACCAGGAAGGATTAGATCTCACCGTTACCCCCGAGCAAGAGCAAGAGGCGATGGACGAGGTTGAGGAACTGCGGAAGCGTTTGGATGGGTATGTGATGTATTCACCGATTTTTTATGTGTCTGAACGCTTTTTTTTTCCAAATAGCAACGCAAACTCAATCGTCTCCTCATTCGTGCCAATCGAATGAGCATACGCCAATTATCGCAGGCGGAAGCACGTCTCTCCCAACTCTTATCTCTGGCCCACTCCTCTGATACCCCCGGTTCAATGTTGGACATAGTAGAAGCACTACCTCCAAAGTTCCTTGCAATGTATCGAGCAATGTCTTCGTTGCCGCGGCCAGACGCATTGCTTGCCACCGTGGATTTAAGCGAGCCGGGCAAACAGCAATGGGAGACGAATAAAACAGGTTATATGAATTGGGTACTCGGGCGGTTGCTCACGAAAGGGGCGGCAAAGGAAGGAATGGGTCATGAGGCAGTGGACAAAGTAGATTTAGCTGCTTCTGAAGTTGGGACCAAGGAGGAACTATGGCATGCGCTGGACGCTGTCGGCGCTATGAAACGCGACCTTGCTGTGGTTTTGTCACCAGAGGGAGATGCCGACGCTAGGATGGGGGAATAGATATTATGTATTTCTCTTTCGTATGTAATGTATGTATCATGTATATATTAATGATTGCCAGCAGTGGGGGGCTCGCTTCACCTTCATTTTTTTAGGTTTTTTTTTTCAAGTAGAATATGTTGACTTGGTTTTTCTTCTGAATTCGCATCCATCCCTTGGGGAATGAGTATTCTTGAGAGTTGCAGTGCCGATGAAAGACCTCTCTCGGGGATCAAGTAATGAACAACACGACGGCGAAGAAGTCCACTGCAAAACTGCACGTAAAACTTCCAGCCGACGTTTGAAATGCTTAGTGGAGCCGGCTTTCAAAAAAAATTATATCAGGTGGAGTGAATCTTGAAATCGTAGACCTCAAGGCCAAAGGAGTGTATTAAGAACCTGTTGAAACCATACTCGGCAATGTAAGTATTATTCGACATGTGTTTGTACTAGGATGTTCAAACAACGTCACACGGACGAAAGGGACTTGTTATTCTGGACGAACGAGGCGTTACAGCAGATGCAATCAAAGCAGGGAGGACAAACGGGATTACGGAGAATGACCATATGCAAAAATCTTTATAAAACCATCAGAGGAGATACCGTCTTTAATCCTTTGGGTTTTGTACAACAGGTTCAACGGACGTAGGTTCAACGGACGTAGGTTCAGCCGACGTGGGTTCAGCGGGCGTAGGTTCAGCGGACGTAGGTTCAGCGGACATAGGTTCAGCGGGCGTAGGTTCAACGGACGTAGGTTCAACGGACGTAGGTTCAACGGATGTTGGTTCGGCTGGTAGGGGCTTCTCTTCTGGAGGAAAATATTCGGGGATGAGTTCCCTGTGGTTGTAGATTGCTTGAGCATTTGAGAAGCTTGAACCTGAGACAATACACCCACTCATAGACTTCCTTGTCCTTGTTGCTCCAGACCACGAAAATCACCCTTTCCAACTGGAGAGACAGACAGGTTCCACATAAGATACTCCCTTGCTACAAGATCAAAATCCTACTCACGTTGCTCCCGTTTTCCGATTCAAGGAATGACCTGGCCGTGTTAAGAGCGATGCGTGTGGCGTCAACAATGGGGTATGAGTAGACGCCAGTGGAAATCGAAGGGAATGCCTGGAAAGTAGTTCACGAAGCTTTAGAGGAGTTACGCAAAAATAGAGAACCAACATACAATATGTCTGATGTCATTCTCGACAGCTACCTCTAAGCTTGTTTTGTAACTCGACTCCAGAAGTCCGGCCTTCTCTGCTTTGTCCTTCGAGGAGTAAACTGGTCCGACAGTATGAATAATGTGACTCCTGCCCGCCATAGTATGATACGCATGAGGAACCATGAGGAAAATGCGATAGGATGCAGACAAACGCAGGTAGCCTGTAGCCTCTCGTGATCTTTGACTCCCCAGTCAAGCATCCATTCAAAGCACGACCTGGAATTCAAATTCCTGAATTTCAGAGAATGATGGCCACTTGGCAGCTTCTTACATTCTTCCAGAAGTTTTGGACCAGCCGCAGCATGTATGGCACCATCCACTGTCGAAGCACTGAGTACAGTTCATATTTTAACGGAAGTTGAATAATTACCTCCTCCTCCACCTATATTGCTCAGGTAGTTGTATAAGACCTATCTCTCCCCAGAATGTTTAGACTCACCGAGCAGACTGCGATTGGCAGCATTGACGATAGCATCGATCTCCAATTGAGTGATATCACCCTGACTAATAGCGAAGCAAAGGACACTCCGTCAGTTGAAATTGAGACGTTGATTCATGAAGATCTTCGTCGACGCACAAGAGAGAAACACGATCCAACAAGGCAGGATCGGCCTTGTATCGAACCTTCTCTGGAGCAGCAGCTTTGAGCACCAGAGTCCTGTAGAACTCGGCAAGGGTCTTGATACTGCTCAGATGAATCGTGCCTTCATCTGGTTCCGATTCGGATGAGACACTCATTGGAGATGCAGAGCGGGTTGAACGAGGCGATGATGGATCGTGAGCGGACATGGTCTTTCTGACGCTATGGTAGATGGTAAGAGAATAACCTCCAATCCAGCGATTGATTGGCGTCACCGAGAATGTATCACACCCATATCAAGTCACCAAGTATACAGCACGAAGAATAAGTTTAGCTCTAAGCTGAAAGCATCTCATAAGAAGACACGAGGTGCGACTCTTGGTTCACGAAACTAATGTTAGCAAGTAGGAGTACAGATGGCTACTGGTGATAAATGGAGTGGGTAAGAATGGCCGCCGCGCCTGGCGTAATGAATGGAAGATACGGATGCATGAAACGTGTGCGCATAGTGATCCAATGGTGAACGAAAGAGAAGAAGGAAAGCACAGAATAGAAAGCCAAAAATAATAGTTTGAAAATGATGCTGCAAGAGGGAAACAAGCTAAGGTCGACCATCCCTCCGTAGGGTATTAGTCCAAAGCCACCGGATATACATAAGTAATTAGTTTGGTATATAGATAGGAAGGCGGTAAAGCCAGATTGTGACGTGGGACACTATGATAAGCGAAGTGTCAGACACCAATGCATAATAACACATGAATGGAACACACAGTCGTAGAAATCATGACACTGCGTAACCATGTGTAGCAACCGGTATTGGAGGGTGATGGTGGTGATTGGTACTGTCAAACATAGGAGAACCCGCGAGCGAGCGTTCGACAACTGTTGCGGTCGGAATAATAGATCCAGTAACTGATGGAGCCATTGTCCGATCGGTATTGTCGGATTCTGTCCCCACTGCGACGATGGGTTGGTTATGTGGATAATATGACATGCGTTTCATGCTAGCAAAGTTATACACCGTAAACCTAGAGGAGCGGTTAAGGCCAATCCATATTTGATGCAACATTTAAAAACGCACTGTTCCTCAAGTTGGCGCAATTCCGGTTTCATTTTTTCGAGGTCGGGATTGGCTTTCCGTTTGGAATGCGTTAAAGGCTTTTCGACCATCAAAAATTCATCTAATTCGTGTGAGACATCAAAGTTCGCTTGCTTCATCTGAGGGAACAGGACCAGAAGCCCATATAGTCAGTAAAATGTCAGGCAACGGCAAAAGATGACATACATCAGGCACGAAGGGCGGTTGGCATTCCTTGTTCTCAAGGCCGTCCCAGTCAATACCTGAGAACCAGGGATGTTGTCGGATATCCTCGATACCACGACCATTTGATCGACAGCCAAGCCGCGTCGTGGGATCGCGGTCAATGAACTGAGGTAGCTTGTGAGCAACACAGTTTCAGGCTTGCGATGGGAACTTACTCCTTTCAGAGCCATGATACCCTCTTCGCTACACCGCTGGCTGGCGTCGTCAGGGAAGCGCAGTGGATCCTTGATGATTGACTGTGTCATCTTCTCAGAGTTTCGTCCATCGAAGGGGCGTTTGTGGAAAATGAGTTCAAAGGCCGTAACACCCAGACTCCACCAGTCAATGTGCCATGAATAACCTTTTTTGTTGACCACCTGTGGAGCCATGTAGGCCATACTTCCAGCAACACTGGTGTGGAGGCGACGTTCAGAATAGTGAATAGCAACATTAAAATCTGTAATATGGGCATGGCCCATTGCATCCAAGAGAATGTTATCGGGCTTCAAGTCTCTGTGGGATCATGAGCAACGGGAGACGGAAGGAAAACAGTTAAACCGACCGGTGAATGATCCTCTGGCGGTGGAGGTATTCCAATGCGCAGGAAAGTTCGGCCATCCAGAAGCGGACGACTTCTTCCTTAATATAGCCTTTACGTTCCAGATGGACTGTGAGGGGGTTAAGCTGGCTGAGATGGAACGAAAGGGATGAACAACGTACAACGTAAGTCTCCTCCGAGCATCAAGTCCAACACAAAGAAGCAATTATCGTCATCTTGAAAAGCGAATCGTAAATTGACAATGAATGGGTGGTCGATCTGGAGGGAGTGGCATCAGGTCCTGGGAGTATACAGATGGATGGTAAGCAACGAACCTCCTCGAGGAGTCTCCGTTCCTGAATAATGTTGGCAACGGCCTTCTGGCGAATGCAACGAGCTTTGTCGATGTATTTGAGGGCATAAAGTTTTTTGGAGCGCTTATGCTCGACGACCCGCACCTGTGACTGATAAGATTGGGGTGAAATGGAAACGTGGAGGGGGACATACCTTGCCAAACGCCCCCTTTCCAACTGCACGATGAAGGTCGAAATGGTAGAGGGTAACTTCACCGTCAAAATCCACGGGCTCAGAGAAGCAGCATCCCATCTCGCATACCGTGAAGAAGGGAAAGAGTTACAGGGAAGAAGATTAAGAGGGGAAAAGAACAAGAGTGCTCGTAATTGGGTCGCTTTGTCTGTGACAACTCTTCATCTCTTTTCGTTCACAACCCCATTTGGCGGCAGACAATAAGACTCCTCCCGGCCCTCCCTCAGGCGCCATCCAGGTCATTGGCCGTGGCAAAGACAAAAAGAAAACTCCACTGCTGGCTAGAGATAATAAACCGCCAATTTCAATTAAGTAGTCCCCGTCTTGGTCGTTTTGACCCCGAATATTCCCATCACACACACCACCCTGCGCATTGCCGTATATGTAAAGACTTTGTTTCTATGTAGTAACCAGGACTTATCCTTTCTATGGATCCTGAACAACAAACTTTACTCGCACCTACCACCGAACGCCTCGCGTCAGTCAAAGTATTCCCACTCATTCCTGCCCTTAGAAAGGATGTTACGGTGCGTTCATTCCCTCATTTTTCTATACAGTGTCTTGAACAAAGCCAATATGATCAGAATACAATTGGTATGCATCTCAGTGTCGCCTTGAACTCCTCGCGCTTATCCTTATACAATGCAACATAGACAGCGCACTTAGCTGGGAGCAAGTCTTATTTTTTTTCGCTTGGCTTTTCATCTCTGAGCCAACACACGGTTTCCGCTTAGACAATTAACAGCGGCAGACATTAATTTTTCGATTGTGCGGCCCATCGTCTACAAATATGCCCGTCTCAAGAACATGGCTGTCGTCTATGCCTGCCTGGTGGTGCGATCCTATTTTTTGGCGGAAGCGGAGACAGATTTGGCCTTTTCTGGTGTGATGAGCTCGCGCGCGAATCTCTGTGAGATTTTGGCGATAAAACTCCTGAGCCGTTTTGCCCAAAACTATATCCAGCTCGTCGCGGTTCTTACCACGACCTGGCACCCTCTTGCTGGCGCATCCAGTCAAGTTATAAATGAAGTTAAACAGACCCTTAATGCCCAAGATGATGATATTGACTCGGCTCAGAGTGCGATCGAGGTTTGACGTTCCGAAATCCAATTCTTGAAGATTTTCTTATCCTGGCCTTTTGAGATGGCAATTACTACACATGCCAAGTGTTTCCTCTCCTCTCCTGTAACCCAACAGGTTGTCAACGACATTTACTCGGGACGGGTCGTTTTCTCGACCATGGCAAATCGCTCCATTCTTGCCGACAATTACAAACCCAGGGCGATTGAAATTTACAACCCTTATAATTCCCCATTCATAGATCATTACCGGTGAGTGACTTTGTGTTCTGCGATGAATTTCTATTGATTCCCTTCCAACAGCCTGCGTGTACCAAAATATGCAGCGTGCCTCGAATTTGTTAATTTTGCCCTCCTGCTTTTCACATTCGTTATGTGTCTCTCCAGTATGTCGTGTTGCTCATGGA
>Ga0307517_10008011_pt1 | contig 15244 bp, 9 predicted proteins | sample 23_EM_MG_FD_194515 | JGI IMG/M metagenome (GOLD analysis project Ga0307517, IMG submission 194515) | Populus trichocarpa ectomycorrhiza microbial communities from riparian zone in the Pacific Northwest, United States - 23_EM | ecosystem: Host-associated > Plants > Roots > Unclassified | place...
GCTTCCCATGAGTTACAAACACTCCCGAGCACCAACTTGACCGAGTCCAACTCACCTGCCATTAAAGCTTTGTTAGAGCTCGAGACTGAGTCAGATACAATTCTCTCAAAAGACCCATATCTCTCTGCTCTCTCTCAACACCTTTCTAAGCTCAAATCCCTTGTTGACACTCTACAGAAATGCTGTGATCATGGCCTTAGAAGTTTTTTGACTCGCAGAGTCTTGATTCAGTCTATCTCCCGAGTTGCTGGGTCCATCGAGTCGGAGATTCAAGCTTGGATTGATCGTGAAAGTATAGAGAGTTTGATAAAAGGTTTGAACGAGCCGTTGCAAACTGAGGAAGATGATTTGGTGAGTTTGTTGAGTCAGTTTGAGGACCGAGTTTCACAAGGGTTTAACCGTGAGTTACAAGACTTGGTGCTTAAATCAAAGATTTTTTGTTTACTTGAAAGAGTTTTATGTAATCCCAATTGCTCAAAAAAGGTAAGAGAACAGTGTGCTTTTGTTGTTTCAGCTTTGATTAGATTTAACAAGGATGTTTTTGCTGGTCAAGTGTTGATGGGTCCTTTGATTCATGCTCTTGTCTCAATGGCTTCTTGGGAATCGATGAAAGTACTCTGTTCATTAATCAAGTCAATAAAATCACCACTCGTTGACGAGATCGAGTCTAATGGTGAAATCCCAAAAATCATTAGTTTCTTGGACTACAAAGACTTGCATTGGAGAGTTGTAGCAATGGATTGCATTCTTGAAATTGGCTATTTCGGCCGAAAAGAGGCCATTGAAGCCATGCTTAGAGAAGGGTTGATAAAGAAGCTAATGGAGTTGCAAAGATCAGAACTTGGTGAGGATTTGATTGATATGGGAATGTTTGATGATGAGAAAGAGAGAGGTAAAGGAGAGAAGAAGTTTTCAGAGAGTCATCCATTTGCAAGTTGTGTGGCAAGATTTGCAGTTCAATTAGAGGTGGGAGAAGGGTTAAGGCAAAGAGAGAGGAGGGCATTTAAGCAAGAGATATTGAAGAGAGTAAGGGAAGCTTGTGTTTCTGATGCTGAGGCTGCTACTGTTATAGCTGAAGTTCTTTGGGGTTCTTCACCTTGAAATTGTGTACTAACAAATTTGGACTAGCAAGAAATTGGAAAGGTAATTAATTTTGACATGGTTTGGTGATTTGTTAGAAATTATTTTGTTTGTAATCATACCTTGTGTCCATATATGTATTCATCAATGGTGTAAAGAAATTGTTGAACAAATTGGAATGTTGGATTTCATGAATTGGGAGTCAAGTCACCTTTTTCTTCTCCCCATTTCTGACGATGAAGAAATTTCATTGATCAAACTAGTATTTGTTTCAAATATTTTCCTATTTTCTCTTTCCATTTGTGTGTGTTAATTTACTTTTTGATAAATGATACTGTAAAGATATTTGTTGGAGGATGTCAGGAATCTGTGGGGATTTTGGAACAAGGACCTTCTTTTTCTACAGTTTGGGAAATCATGCGGATGAATTTATACTTTAAGCTTAAGCTTTTATGCCTTGGAGGCTCGAGATTTGGAGGGGGCATCCTTGCTTGGCATATGCTGTTGGGCTTGAAGGTTCTAATTTGTGTGCTTTCATGGTCAACACACCGAGACATTGATAGAACTGACTATTTCGTTCGGTTACAGCTAGGACAAAAGGAGCAGAAACGTATTTTAATGAAAAGATAAGAAAAAAATATAAAATAAATATTTTTAAAAAGTAATTTTAGTTTTGTGCTATTCTTTTCTTCCCAATAAAACAGATTTATATGCGAATTTACTGATAAATTAACAGGCTAAACAACTGATGGAGTTCAGAAAGTTGAACATCTGTTTACATGCTGAGCTAGATTCTTTGATGCGTATATTGTCAAATACAGACGTTGATAGTTGCAAAATCCAACCTATAAAGGCATACACTAAAGTGCCAGACCCCATGAATGTTGTCATCGTATTGTGGCCAGGCTATGCCCAAAAGCTGCAGTCGTTAGCATTTGGAGTTTGGACAAGACCACCTTTCCTTGGATGCATAAAAGCAGAGAACTGTCCACTACCATCTTACAGAACTCATGGTCATCATGGTTACAAAATAATCACAGGATCTATGAAGGTTATCAGTATCTACTGTCTGATCTATTTGATGGTAGCCACTAGCCACCACATTCTCTACGAATTTGCAAAAACAAAGGACATACTTTTCCAGTATTCATGGTTGGTGGGGATCGTAAGCTTGTCTGAAACTATTCATTTAAGGGTGTTAGATACTCTCAACGAGTTGCAGTATGATCCCCGGCGATTTTTAAAAGCTTCTCTTCTTAGCTGGTTTGCTGACTGCTGATAGATATGCTTTGTACTTATGGTTTTTAAGGACCCCCGAATGCTAGTCATCACGATGACAGTTTAGGAAGTCAGAACTGAGAGCCTAAGGAAAGAAGGCAAGGGGAAACCACCTTGACATGTAGCCTCATTGGCAGCCAAAGGTGGCATGCAGCCACAGAGACTATTACAGTTCAATACTTCGTAACGTTTGGATTGGTGGACTGGGAAAATTGACGTGGATCCCCTCACCAACTGCAGATTGGACACAACTAAAGAAGACACTTGTGTCCGTCTCTCATTGTCAAGGAAAAATATTGACACACGGCTGACGGCACAACTTTAAAGGGCGTGGTCAGTTTCAAGTGGACCAAGTTTTATCTCATTGTTGAAATTTGCATTTCTTTCTGGAAGAGGAGTTTAGGCAGTCAACTGTGCAATCGTTGCATGTTAATTTTAATTAGGTAACACGATTAGGTTAACACTAAACATAGTTCAATAATAACAATTCCAAGACACTCAGAAAGTAGGACCATCAAAAGAGATTTTGTTTACCTGTTCTAAGTGGATTCCCTGGATCAAAGTGTACATACTTATTTTCCAATTTCCTGTACAAATATAACAAACAATTTACTAGTTACAAAGCTCTCAGCCCTCGGCTGGCGGGCCAGTTGTATATTCAAGTAACATGGAAACAATATATCACTATCTAGCCGCATTGAAAGACTCATCAAAAAATTGTGGGGCAGAAAAAAAAATTTTGAACAGCCTCGGCAAAACTTAGCTCTTCACTCTACTTCTTCATGTGGAAGGACGATTTGCACTAGTTAAGTAAATAAACAGCTTTCTGGCAATGGTTCCATAGCCGAACAAAGAAAATCAAGGTAAGAAGAGGACAACAAAGACTCATCCCATCTTCAATAGTTCCCTGCTTTTGTTTTCAGTCACTTTCTTACGCAAAATGGCCTTGAAAATTGAGAAAACAGCAACGAGAGCAATTTCAATGTGCACTGAGCTGCTAATCTTTATATTAACTTGCCCCATGTTCTGGCTATTCAGATTGGCATTAACAGCCATTCTCATGCCTCGGATTGGTCTAAACTCAGACTGAAAACCTCCACCCAACACCATCTCATTCTTAAAGGAGAGAGCTGACATTGACAGACTGATTCTATCATCCCTCACAGGGTAGTCTCCCCCTTTTAACGTGGCCTCTAAAGTCCCACCATATGCCACTTGTTCAGGGCCCCTCATTTGGCCAGCATTCACTACAACTTTGAGTCGCTTCCCAACCAAGATTGTATCTTCAAGCTTGGCACCAACATAGTACTTGTTATCATAGGATGTCAAGGAAACTCCACATTCAATAACATTTTGCTTCAGATTCCTCAGCTTTGTGTTGCTATGAACTGTATAGATCATACCTTTGCCAGACGAAGTCTGAACATCAAGGGCTGCAGAATAAGTTTGGCCCCTAGGATCTGCATAAGCTGCAGCGCACTCAGAATGAATACTGAAATCCTGCTTGTCCTTGCTCATCTGTCCTGTGATTGAGGCATATACATTCCTTCTTATTTCTATAGCTGTCTCCAAGTTTACACCATCAAAGCCCACGTCGTGGTCCCATCCGTGAGGATCAAGAACAGGTCTCACAAGCCACTGGTCACTTGTGACAAGGCAGCGATACTTGTGTATGGTGCAATCCGAGTCAAAACTTGGAGGGACTGCCATATCAGGTAACAAAACAGCCTCAGGAGAGGCTTGCTGGTGATCAGAATTATCCCCCACTCCACAATCTTCCTCTCTGGAAAGCCTCCTCTCCCTCCGCCTCTGAGACTCTTCTTTTAATTGTTTTTTCAAATATAGTGTTTCCCGGTAATCCAGCTCGTCAAGGTAGTCTTTTTTCTGGGATTTAGTCAACTTTTCAAACTGTGATTTTGTCAGGATTCGGATTGGAGGTAGTTGATTGTAGTCATCTTCCTCCTCTGCATCTGAAAGTAAAATCTCATCAGCATCCTGTTCCACTCCAGTTGAGTCTGTTGTAGAGCGATGCTTTAGAAGAGATGAGAGAAGATGGGGCAGAGAAGGCACCCGGGGGGTAATCAATGGCCCCAATTCAATGCTACCTTCGAAATCCAAGAGGGTATTAGCATCGCCAAGAACTTTGGTGCATATGCATAATAATAAGAAATGAGATTTCCAAACTTGTCCATTGGGAAGAACACTTTCCCCCATGAAGTTCTTTTTACAGTGAGGATCGTTCTCCACTAAAACTACCGGGTTTTCAAGTTTTGAGTCGGACACTGCCTGATTTATGTAATGCTGCATCAAATCTGCACATTGGGTCACATATGATTCATAGGTAATAGGAAATCCACTAGGTCCTTCAGGAGTTGCAGAACCGTGAGTCATGACAAGGATGGTATTAAACCAAAAGGCATTGCCAAAGACTTCAGTCATAAGCTTCAGAAGGGGGAAGTCACAGTAACCCATGTTGATGAGGTCCAGGCGTTCAAAGAATAGAACAATGTCCGGTGGTGATTTCCTAATGAATCTCCTAACAGAAAACATAATCTTCCTATTTCTTCTCAAATTACTTGTGGATGAAGGTAAAAAACCAGGGGTGTCAATAAATGTTACTTTGACCCCATTGATAGACCCCACAACCTCTTTGATGTGAATAGTGGCTGGTCGAAATGCATCAGTCAGTGCCTTTGTTTGATCAAAAACAGAATTTATAGTTGCACTCTTTCCAACACCTGTTTTACCCAACACAAGTATTCTAAGAGAGGAGTTCAATTCGGGTATTCCAGATGCCTCTTGTTCTGCTGCTACAGCTCTAGCTCTATCAACTTTAACTCTTATTAAATTCATTTCCTCTGCTCGTATTGAAGCTGCTAGCTGCAATCTATGCAAAACCTTTGCCACCAGAAGATTGTCATGTGACTGCCCAAACCTTAGAAGAAGGCGGAAGAAGTTGATTCGGAGATCCTCAATCTTGGTCAATGGATCAGCTTTCTTGACCTCAACCCCCTGAATAGATTGACAAGAATCTTCAGCCACTTGCTGCAGAGATTGAGGAGACCCAGTTTCTTGATTGCAGCTAGAAGAGCATGAAGTATCAGAAGTTGGTGATGAAGACTCTGACCGGGCCATGTGACCTGCAAATAATGACAAACAAATAAACTCTTGCAGAAAGAAAAATCAACATAAAAGTTGAAGTCCGATGGCAAACATAAAACAATTTCAAACTAGATGGAAACTCAGATCCCAACATTAAAACAATTTCTTTTGCCTTGTCAACATACAGAATATATGATATGAAAATTATTGTCCCTACTTCAGTTAGAAGATGACATGCTCAGAAGCACAAACAAGTAAAAATCTACACAAATGTTTTCAAACTGGTATGGAACAAGATAGCTTATCACTTAGCACTAAATTACTACAGTAACTAAAACCAGATGCTCCAGATGATTTAACACCACCACTGAATCAACTACTGCAATGGCAGTGAACTCACGATCCTTTTATGCAGATACCCAAACCAAGCCAAATATCATTCAAAACCATAGAATCAGAACCCAAGAACCAAAAGTTAGTTGCTTTGATTAGTAGAGCTATAAACAACTCCCTCCTCGAACCCTAAAACAAGAGACGGGGCCAAACTAACACCTCGGGCAATTCTCATTTCCGCATATCACCGGATTCCCTAAAATAATTAACAATAATATCTAATATCACAAAGCAATCCTCTCATTTCAACAAGAACACTCATAGTTTTAGTACCTGATTGAAAAAACCATTTCTCCATTAAGCCAAGGATCCTTACAAGAAAAGTAATTATCTAACTGAATGCCGACTGAAACCCATAATATAAACACAGACAAAACTGTGACCAGTAAAACAACAAATTCAATAGCAAGAGTAGCCAAGGAGCAAAAATAAGCACCTGGGTCATCAGAATCTTCATTAACAGGCTCCTCGCTTAAGAAACTGCCACTGCCTGACAAAGGTCTAGTTGAAGCCAAAGACTTAGATAATAGCTGACCAAAAACCCAATCTCTAACACCCTTCATTCTACCTGCAAGAACTCAAAAAGATGCCATCTTCACAATTTCAACTATTAAACAAGAAAACTAAATGATCTAGAGCCTGAAATAACTTGGAGATTTACCCAAATCAATCCAGAGTGATAAATGATAGTTCTTGAACCCCAATACAAGACTGAAAGGAAAGGGAAAAGAGAGCCCAGTAAAAATCAGACAACTGGGTTTTGAAATTATAGGTCTAAATCAAAAACCCAATTGGAATCAGTTAGTAAAGGAGTGTTTTTCTTGGATTTGTTGATGACGAGAAGGTGGGAAGGAGAGTTGAGAGGCTGAGACAGGGAGGGAGATTATAGATAAGACAGAGATTGATGATACATACGACACACGGACACAAACAAAGACTTGATTTTTCTTGTTTGTGATTTTGTAAATTAAGAAAAAAAGAAAAGAAAACAAGAAATTATTATTCGAAATGTGAGAAAAAAGTTGGCGTATTTTTGTGATAATCGTGAGATTCGATTTTGAGGTTTGATTAAAAAAAATTGGATTATTAGGTTATTGAGTAATTATGTTAACACAAGTTAATTATTTTTTTATTAAAATAATTATTGAAATTAAATCTATTAGGTTTAATTAAATCAATAAAATTACAAATAAATTAAATATAGAGATGAATGTTTTTTTTAAAATTAAATCTCAACCCTAGTCAGGTTTTAAATCAAGGAGTTTTAACATAGAATATAAAAAGAGTTTAATAACTATAAATTTTATTAAACAAAATCATTTTATACTGTGTTATAAAATAAAATATTAAGTCAGGTATGATTTTATTTTTCTAACTTGTTTTTTTTCTTTTAATTTCTAAAAAAAATAAAGAAATTATTTGATATGTTTGATATATTCTTTTATTCATATAAAAATGAGAAAAATTATTAGTTTTGTTAGCTATGTTCTTTTTTTATTCATGAGATTTACACAATAACTATCAATAAATATTTTTTTTTTATGTAAGTATATAATGATATCTCATATGACCATTTTTGCTTGATATATTACCTCCCAATTAACTTATTTTGAAAAATATTAAAAAATAGAGTATGTTTTTCAAGGATAGATTTTTCAAGGTATATAAGGAGTGTTCTTGGGTTACTGAAAATCAAAATTTTTTAGAAAAAATCATTGGCCTGAATTTTTTATGACCTTCTAATCACTTGTAATTGGGCTTTGCTTATTTTTTTATATAAAAATTAAGAAGTGAATATAAAAATTAAGGAGTGAATAACATGTTGCTTGCCTTTGAAAAATAAAAATAAATCCAATTTTGGTATACAGACGGGCTTTCTCTAAGCTCAGACACATTGGATCACCCATACCAAGCTCACGTGTTTGGATTTTATTTTTTTACATAATTTTTTTTAATTTTATTTTTTAATATTGGATTTTTTATTTTTTACAAATTCTTATGAATTTTTATTAAAATATGATATAATTTTTACTTAGTTTACGAATACGCTTTCAAAAATATTTTATGATCTCAGGAGATATTATTTCTATGTAGCCCTACTTAATTTTAATAAATAATTTTTCTATGCATGTTTTTTTATTAAATAAAATTGTGGTTCCAATAAATAATGTTATTAGATACAGTCGGCTCTAAAACTCGTGTCTCAATATCAAATATTTATATCCACATCTATCTCTTAACTTCTTAATTTAATTTTTGGTTAAAATCATTTAGTTTTTACTTGATTTTCATATAGAATGATAATATTTTTCATAATATATGCATCCTTACATAATATATTTTTCCTTTGATTTTATTTAATCACTTTTGTATATATGTCTATTTCTATTATCGTTTGATTAAATAAAAAATTAATTTTAATAGACAAAGTAATTAAATACAACTAGGAACATGTTGTGAAATCAAATATCTTGATCTACATTTATCTCTTGATTTTTTAAATTTTATCTTTTGTTATTGTTAATGATTTTTTTTTTCACTTATTGACAAAAATAATTCTTGATTTATTTTATTAAATATATACATAATATTTTTAATTTATGATTGACAATTTTTTGTTAAAAAATACATTAAAAAAACTATATATTCAATTTTTTTTTGTTGAAAACAAATATTTAACCCACGACAAAGTGTGAGTCAAATAGTTTTTTCTTAATTTGATTATCAAGTTTTGTTTCTCTTCTGAGTTCTTTTATGCTCAAATTTATGGCTAATTTATAAAAATATATTAAAGAGAGACAAAATTGAAAACAAGTTGTTTTACTGTAATTGAATTAATTATAATATTTAATTTAAATTCAATTGACAAATAATTAAATTCACATATTTAAATAAGATAAAATTCAATTTATTTTGTTTTTTATATTCTTTAATACCTCTCTTATTAAGTATTTTATAAAAAAATTAATTTTAACATCAAATTTCTTCCTTATAGAATTGTAAATAAAAAGAGTTTACCTTTTTTGTAATATTTTTAGAAATTAAATTTCATTTGAAAAAATTCTAAACATGAGATTTCTTTTATTCAATCCAAAGAGTTCAAATATAATGTTGCTGAATCGCCTGAATATTTTTTTTTGTTACAGTCAATTTTTTTTTTCAACCCATTGGGTTGCACGTGTAAACTAGTATTATACCAAGGAGTAAAGATCCCAACCTTGAAGAGAGTTATTACTAGCTAGGGTTTCGCCAACATTTTTTATTTCCACATCGCATTTTGTTTCCAGCTGGGTTCAGCCCCAGGCAACAGGCAGAAGGACACACGAATGAGCAATGGCGACCCAGGAGATACAATTTTTTAATGGCATATCATCACAACCCAACAAATTCTGAAACTTCCCACGTTAAATTTCTTGAAATGCTAGCACTATTCAAGATAACAAACATTCCGGCTACAGGAAGCAATGCTGAAACCATAGAAATGGTATAGAGCTCCACTGCAATCATAAAAAAAGTGGATAAAACATTTCTTGGGGCCGTGTGATATCTGCCTTTTTCATTAAGTTTAGGAACTATAAATCCCCCAAAAAGCTCGAACAAGTATGAAAAGTCTAGGGGAAAAAAAGGCGAATTCAACTCTTATATCAGATTTTTGACATAGATACACCGTGTAAGTACTAGCTCACCCATGAACTACACTCCCAAGTATTGCAACTTCTGAGAGGATTTGCGTGAAAAAAGGAATCAACCCACCCACAATACTTGAATGAGCAGAAAAAAACTTAGGGCACTAACTAAATCAAGAATCAACTTCAAGGAATTCATACCTTCATAAAAATAATATTCCTGAATGGATGAACTTTCAAGCGCCTCAAAAACTCAGGTTCGCTTTATGTTGCAACTGAGGATAAGTGATTACCACCTGGAATACTCATAAAGCAAATTGATGCTTGATCTTATCTTTCATTTGTGATGTGAAAATCACAGTGTTTTTTTTTTGGTATAGAAAATTGGCCATGGCATCCCATGGATGCAGAATTCTTCATCAAACCAAGACTCGTTGATTACTTTGTCCAGGGAACTTGAGTTGACCACCAATCCTCCACTTCCCATTATATCACTGGGCAACTTGTTTCTCGCCAGCTTTGTAATAGAGCATCTTCTGTACATAAAACATCATGTACCCTTGCGCAGCCCTCACAATGTTCTCATTGACTTGAGTGATCCAAGAATCATCACACTTGTACCACTGATTACTTAAGCGCAAATAAGTCACATAGTGACCAGAATCAAGTTTACCTGTGTGAGTGACCACAGCAAACAGCTCAAACTCTGATGACATTTCTTTTGAAGCATCTGCTTCATCTCCGTCAAATGGGAAGATCCTATTTCCAAATCGACTCCTCAAGATAGAAGAAGAAAGATAAGGTGCCATGTCCAATGAAAAAGGAAATTGCAGATAACGGTCAACCTTCCTTGACATTTTACGTATGGAAGAATGTTCAAATCTTTTGATATGAAAGCATGAAACGAGTGGAAGCTTTCTTATAGACATCTGTTTTAGAGACTCCTGCCTCACCTGACACTGTTGGCAGAAGAATTTCTGGTCAGAGCCCAATCTCTCAGGTCTAGTAAATCGGTCCAAGCACCCAATTAGTGTTGATATCCCACCATTTTGGCTTGAATTCGTGCAATCCGCCTCACCATTGCAAGAAGGAGTCTTCAAAGACATAGACTTTGCAGAACTCCCCAGGTAAGGTTCCAAATCCAGAGAAATGTCCACGCATGGGTCATACTTAGTAGATGTGAAACCACAAGCTGTGCACATGACATCAGATCGCAAGATTCCAGAAAATACTCTGTGGGCAATGCAACAATCTCCATGGCCTGCACGTCCAAAAACAGTGGAGGTTTCAAAACAGAAAAAAGGATAGGTGCAACAAGAATTCCAGTAAGAAACATGTAGAATAGAATGCATATCACATTGACAAACACAGCATGGATCCAGTTATAAACATAAAACTTCTTTAAGAATAAACAAAAAAGTTTGATCTTGGATATCTTCCTGCTTCCGGGAAGTCATTCTTTTTGTGTTGCTTAATAAGTTTATCACAGCTGTTAGAATGAATATTCCTTTTTAAACAAAGAACAAGCAACCATTGTTTGCTAAATTTTTTTGATTGAGATGGCAGAGAATGGACTGTCTATTCAGCTGCCACAAGAAAACACATCCCAAAACTCCTATTTTATTTCATCACTTTCAAAAACACTCTTTGTAGCCCACCAGAAATTATGCAACTACCAGCAACAGGGAGAGGACACATGAAGTTCAGTTCCCTAGAGACAGACTAAAGAGACTGTTGATGCTTAGACTACAGTACTAAAACCGGAGAAATAAACTTAGTACGGACAATGGCAATCTGATATCTCCATCGAAATAAGAAGGTTTCAGAAGAAATGTCATGTGAAACCAGTAGAGGCATGCAAGTTTTCTAGGTACAAGTAAGAATAGAAAGCTGGATTTGAATCTAATGCAACCATCTGCATCTTCTCAGACTGGGATGAGCTTTGCAATGAGACAAAACCCTAGTAAGGACAAAGGTTGAATTAAGATGAGTATTATGGCAGGTGAGAAAATCCTATGATGAACCAAGCAGGCTAAGAAAAAGTTGACTTACTGGAACGAAGCAGATGACACCATCAAGCCAGCAGGTTGATGTTGAGAATTAGCCCTAAATCAGACAGGGCTTGTTCAACTCCTAGGGCAATAGTAATGAGACCTAAGCCCACATCCTGCAGTTAAAAGCTGCGACAACTTAGTCTTTAACAATATTTTGGACCAATTGACTGAAGAAAATTGCCAAAAGCAGAAAGGAAAGGGCCATCAACAACTAATGGAGCTCTAGATTGATGATCTTGCAGCTTTAGCGATGACAGCCAGTTCTATTCATGCTAAATGGTCCAATAGTCACTCACTCCAGTGCCTCAAATAAAACAACTAACAGAATGTGCCCTTACGCCCTAGAATAATTCTTTTGCTTTTGTCCCAATAAGAGTTACTACTTAGATAGAATATCCATCCTCAGCTGACAGGCACAAAATTGACTTTAAACTAACAGTGCATAAAATATGACATTCGTCAAAGAACTGAAGATAATGTGGTACTTTAAGCTTTAACATCTTGTCAGATTGAAGTAGTTCCAAACAAAACTAAATTTTCTAGCAAGGTTCTAATCTAAAAGTAATACAAAACTTGATTGTCCAACGTGGCTGTAATCTCAAAATAAAATTATCACACAATCACATACATCTTCATATTATCTAAAAGTTCACAATCAAACTATGTTTACCAAAACAAGACCAATCCAAACGAAGGAAAGCAGATATCCATCCACATAACGGATGCCAAAGTTATGGGCCCACATTCAGCCATACAGCAAATAAACACCCTACTTCAATTATCAAATCAGTTGAGAAAACTAGATTTTGCAGTTTCTGATTAAATAAGATGCAATTGAACCCCTCAACCAGCGCATTCCCCATTTGTCAACAAACTGCAAAACACATCTGATGCTTCATGTCTTCCAAGTTGTGACTCCAAAACCTCAAAGAAAAGTCACAGGCATGGCTAATTCAGCATGAAAATCTGCAGAAAGAGAGAATCTCTTTACCTAGACCATGGGTCTTGTGTCGATCCTTCTCCACCTTTTCATGGATCCCATCAAGCATGGAAATGAAAAACTCATGCGCATCCTGCTGTTCGTAACTTGCTAAGTTTGCTGCATGTTGCCACCAACTGCAACAAAACAAACCAATCACTACAGAACAAAAATCTCACAATTCAATGTCAAAAATTAAAATTAAAAAAAAGCCACCCGTCAGGGGTAAAACAATTACATCTACTGTAGATACATTTCCACATAATGTGGAAAACTGCGATCTCAAAACAGAGATTGGTCTCCATATAATGTACCATACCACACTCATTTCGCTATCAAAAACCCACATCAGACACAAACAAAGCTGCCAACTTCACTCAAAAACAAGCAAAAATCACAATTATGTTCAATACCTGTACAAAAACTTGGCGGGACTATAAGGCACGGGATCCCCCGAAAAAACAGCAGAAAACATAGCATCCATATCACAAGCCAGACACAGCCTCAAACCCTTACCCCCATTACCATCACCACCATTACTTCTCTTTCCACCAACAACCCCATTCTCATTACCACTCTTCTTTTGTTGACAATAATATCTATTATGCCTATCACTCAAAAAATAATTCCGTAAAGGCGGAGTATGCAGCAATGCCTGCAACACTGAATTCATAAAACAAGTGTTCCCTAAATTATTCAGCCCTCTCAACCCCCACGGCCGATCCTCTACAAAATTCAACACACTCGAATTGTTATTCACCAGCACGCGCTCCTGGATATCCGGAAGCCACGGCCGGTACTCAACAATCCTCCGTTTTTTGCGGAGATTATCGCTATTAACATTGCTATGAATATTGTTGGCCTTAGATGACAGCACCACCGCCGCGTCGAAATCGCGATCGTAAACATAATCGCGACACGCGCAGCAGAAAAGCTCTGCACGGTCGACATCGACGGAGATCTCGTGACCAGGAGCCATGGAGGCGGCGTGCGCCGCCGCATGGGAGGGTTCCGGAGGCGCGTGGCAGGAGATGGTAGCGCAGGTTACGCAAGCGTAGATGCGGGGGACAGAGGACACGGCGCACGCGCCACAGCGAGGGATCTCTGAGGGGTCACGACGGATCGAGGCGCGGCCGTGAGGTGGTTTGATGCGGAGGCAGTTTTGGAGGAGGTGGAAGGGTTTAGTGCCGTTACGGGAACGGAAATCGGCGAGGTGGGGACAGGGTGGAGGGATAGAATCGTGGCCGTTGATATGGTGGTGGTGATTGATTTTTGATGACATGGAGGAGAGTGAATGGAGATTTGTGGTAGAAGTCGTGGTTGATAGTAGGGAAGCTGGATTTGAAGGACATGGAGAGGGAGATCAACGGCTGTGATTAGTGGAAATGAAGCGAGGGAACATGGAAAATGATGAGGATGAGGATGATCTTGTGTGAGAGAGGGGGCGGGAGGTGGGGAGGGGCGGGGGAGGGGAGTGTGGTCTGTGTGGTAAAGTTGGGGTTCTGTTTTATTTTCTGTTAAGATTGTTCGGAAATGAGATCTGATTCTGTGGGGGTATTATTGGGCTTATCAAAATTTTATTTCAGCCATTGAATTCTTAATTTCTTCACTTTCGTCCAATCCAACACAAATCACCTACGTGGAAGACAACTCTTTTTAGAATTAGTTTCGATGATAAATAAATTTGTTTGCTTAATTAAACATTAATGAAAAGAAAGAATTTTTTTATAGATTTATACGTTAAAATATGTAGAATTTATAAAACTGAGGGAAAGTAGACTTAATTTAATTATAAAAAATATTTTTTTATTAGAAGATAATATAAAAATATATTTATTTTTATCCAAATGTGCTAATCATATTTGGAGATATTATTTTCACGCTAAATATAAGTAATTCTTTACCTTCATACTTAAAAAAATTATATTTATGATGAAGTTTTTATTTCTATTAATGCATCTTGAAAGCATGAGATGCCTAGCTTCTCTCATCCTTTCCAAGGCCACTTCTATGGATCGTGGAAAGCATCTATTATTTCTACTGTCAATACCATTGTTATTAAAACTGGTTCGGACTCCATAATTTTCATAACCAAAAGGACTAATTTACAAAACCATACAACAATGAGGACTAAATTATAATCTACTCTATACAACAACAGCCTTTGACCGACTAATTAAAAAAAATTAAAAGGTAAAATGTCTCATAAAATATTACTTATTATAATAATATTATAATTTATTTTTACAGAGTTATTCTAGTTTTTATAACCCTAGTTATAAATTTAACAAGTAAATCTAAATTAATTCGAGTTATTTTTTTAATTATTTTTTTTAATATTATCTTTTAATATTTAATTAATTAATAATTTATCTTTATAATTTATTTTCATTTATTTTATATATGGTTATCATCATCTAATAATACTGGTCATGAATTTAACAGATTAACCCAGATTAATCCAATATGTTTTCATTCTAATATTTTTTTTTTAAAATATCGTCTTAAATATTTTTATCGGTTATTTAGGTTATTTTTGGACCTATCAAATTAATTGAGTCACATTAAATTAACTCTTACATAACTTATTTATTTTTTCTAAAAAAAATTTAATTTCTTTTTATTTTAGATTTTTTTATCTAACCGGTAGTATACCATGTGTCAACCTTATAGTATCTACTTTCAGAATTATTAACTGAATAGCATAAACATTTTCACTTCAAAAAAAAAAT
>Ga0307517_10008012_pt1 | contig 15244 bp, 15 predicted proteins | sample 23_EM_MG_FD_194515 | JGI IMG/M metagenome (GOLD analysis project Ga0307517, IMG submission 194515) | Populus trichocarpa ectomycorrhiza microbial communities from riparian zone in the Pacific Northwest, United States - 23_EM | ecosystem: Host-associated > Plants > Roots > Unclassified | place...
CGCGCCGGCGAACTTGAGCGACGCGGTCGAGCTCGCACGGATCGACGACTATGTTCGCGCGCATCCTGATGCGACGCCTTTCCATCTCACCGGATGGAACGTCGCGGTGGCTCGCGCGTGCGGCCAGACTGCGCATTGCCTGATCGCCCAAACCGCCGACGCCGAGATCGTCGGCGTGCTGCCGCTCACCGAAATCCGTTCTCCCATCTTCGGCAAGGCGCTCGTTTCGACCGGATTCGCTGTCGATGGCGGCATCCTGACGCGCCGCGATGCGGTGGCCGACGCCTTGGCGGCATCGGCTTGGGCACTCGCCGAAAAGCTCGGTTGCTCCAGCCTCGAGTTGCGCGGCGGCCCGGCGCCGGGCAAGGACTGGATCGTTGACGACACGACCTATCTCGGCTTTTCGCGCGATTTGGCGATGGACGACGACGCCGAGTTGCTCGCCATCCCGCGCAAGCAACGGGCCGAGGTGCGCAAGTCGCTCGACGGTGATCTCCAGGTGACGATCGGCAATGGGCCGAAAGATCTCGCGATGCACTATGCGGTGTTCTCCGAAAGCGTCCGCAACCTCGGCACGCCGGTATTCCCCGCCAAGCTGTTCCGCGAAGTCGCCAAGGAGCTCGGCGACCATGCCGATATCGTCACCGTCTCGCATCGCGGCACGCCCCATGCGAGCGTGTTCAGCGTCTATCTCAACGGTACCGTCTATCCGTTTTGGGGCGGCGGCACGCGCGAGGCGCGGGCGCTGAAGGCGAACGACCGGCTGTATTACGAGCTGATGCGACACGCGCGGGCCAGTAAAGGCTGCACGCGCTATGATTTCGGGCGGTCCAAAGCGGGGACCGGGGTTGCCGCGTTCAAGAAGAATTGGGGGTTCGAGGGCGTCCAGCTACGCTACGCCAAGCGCGTCACGCCTGGCGAAACCCCGCGCGAAATGAACCCGATGAGCCCCAAATACCGGCTGCAAGTCGCGGTGTGGAAGAAGCTGCCGCTGTGGCTCGCCAACACGATGGGGCCGGTGATCGCCAAAGGCCTGGGCTGATGGGCGACCTGTTGTTCCTGGCGCACCGATCGCCGTTTCCGCCCGATCGTGGAGACAAGATCCGGGCGTATAACGTGCTCAATTATCTCGCTGTGCGGAAACGCGTGCATTTGCTCGCCTTCGCCGACGACCGGCGAGACCTGGACGATGGCGGCTTGGCGTCGCTGACCGCGAGCCGGAAGATATTGTGGCGCGGCAAGTCGCGCGTTGTCGCGACTCTGGAGGCGCTGGCGCAGGGCCGCCCCGCCTCGCTGACCGCGTTCGACGACAAAGCGATGCGTGATGCCGTCGCGGATGTGCTGACGCGCGAGGCGATCGACACGATCTACGTCTTTTCGGGGCAGATGGCGCAATACGTGTCAGCCGACACGGACGCGCGCGTGATCATGGATTTCTGCGACATGGATTCGCTGAAGTTCGCCGATTACGCGAAGGACGCACATGGTCCGATTCGCTGGCTGATGACGCGCGAGGCGGGCCGGTTGCAGGCGTTCGAGCAAGCCACAGCCAACCGTGTCGACGCCAGCCTGTTCGTCAGCGCGGCGGAGGCTCAGCTGTTCCGGGTGAAGACCGGCGCGAAGAACGTTCAGGTCATCGAGAACGGCATCGACACCGACTTTTTCGATCCCGATGCAGCGTTCGATGTCGTGGACGAGCAGGAGCCGCTGATCGTGTTCACCGGTCAGATGGACTACCGCCCCAATGTCGAGGCGGTGACGTGGTTCGCGCAGGACATCTTGCCGGCGATCCGCTCTGTGCATCCGGCGGCACGATTTGCGATTGTCGGCCGCAACCCCACAGATGCTGTCCGCCCGCTCGCGAGCGATGCAGTGATCGTGACCGGCGAGGTCGCCGATGTGCGCGGCTGGCTGGCCGCCGCGGCGTGCGTCGTCGCGCCGCTCAAGATTGCGCGTGGGATCCAGAACAAGGTGCTCGAAGCGATGGCGATGGCGCGGCCGGTGGTCGCGAGCGGTCCCGCAGCCGAGGGCATCGACCATGGCGGCACGATCCTCAGCGGAGCAGGGGCAGACGACATCGCGCAGGCAGTCATCGAGATGCTAGGCGATGCGAAGCGCGCCGACGCGCTAGGCAGGAGCGCTCGGGAGCAGGTCAGGCAGCGTTACGGTTGGGCAGCGCGGTTGGCCCCGCTCGACGCGTTGATCGGCGATGCGTCGGCGGCGAGGGACGCGGCGTGACCGCGATCGCAAAAACTACCCGCCACGGCTTCGCGGTGGCACCAGCCTGGCGGCGATCACTGATTGCGCTCGGGCTGGTCGGGGCGGTCCTGTTGATCACCTTCCGCCGCGATGTCGGCGACCTTGCCGAACTTTACTGGACCAACACGACGTTCGGGCATTGCCTGTTCATCGCGCCGGTGATCGGCTGGCTGGTGTGGATCAGGCGTGGCGAACTCGCGCAACTGAAACCGCAAAGCTGGGCGCCCGGGCTCGCGCTGGTCGCTGCCGGCGGGTTCGGTTGGCTGCTCGGCGATGCCGCGGGCGTGTCGTTCGCGCGGCACCTGGGGCTGGTCATGATGCTACAGGGCGCGGTACTGACCACGCTGGGCCCGAATGTCGCGCGCGGACTGTTGTTTCCGCTCGCCTATGCGTTGTTCCTCGTGCCGTTCGGCGACTTCCTCGAGCCGCCACTCCAGACGATTACCGTGTGGATCACCATGCATCTGCTCCACCTCGTCGGCGTCGCCGCGACAGTCGATGGCGTGCTGATCACCGCCGGCGACAAATATTTCGAGGTGGCCGAGGCGTGCTCGGGTTCCAAGTTCGTGATCGCGATGGTCGCCTATGGCGTGCTCGTCGCCAACCTCTGCTACCGAACCTGGCCGCGCCGTATCGCGTTCATCGCGATGGCGATCGTCGTGCCCGTCCTGGCGAACGGGCTGCGCGCGTTCGGCACTATCTACGCCGCGGTGCTGACTAGTGTCGAACAGGCCACCGGATACGACCATATCGTGTTCGGCTGGGTGTTCTTCGGGCTGGTGATGGCGGCGGTGCTGGCTATCGGGTGGAAGTGGTTCGACCGCGCACCCGATGCGCCGGCGTTCGATCCCCTTGCGTTACAGGGGGCGACCCGCTGGCGGCTCGATCTGCCGGTCGCGGCGCTGCTCGTGCTGGCCACCGCGCTCATCTTCCCCGCCTGGGGCGCAGCGATTGCCAGCCGCGCGCAAGTGCTGCCCGCGCATATCGACCTGCCGGAAGTGGCGGGATGGAGGCGTGCGCCGGTCAGTAAGACTGCCCCGTGGACACCCAATTATCCGGGCGCCGAGCATCAGCTGTTCGGGCGTTTTGTCGATGCGCAGGGCAATGCGGTCGACCTCGCCATCGCGGTCTATGGCAGCCAGCGCGAGGGCAAGGAGGTCGTCGGGTTCGGCATCGGTGCGATCCAGCAGGACGACCGCTGGGTAAAGATTAAGGACCTGGACGCGCTGAACGGTGGCGCAGTCATGTCGATCACCGCCCCCGGCCCGGTAGAGCGGCAAGTCGCGACATGGTATCGCGTCGGTTCAACGCTGACGTCCGACGGGAAGATCGTGAAGCTCGAAACCTTAAAAGCCAAATTGCTCGGCGGCCCGCAACGCGCGGTGGCGATCCATCTGTCGGCGGAAGGCGCCCCCGGGCGCGACCCGCGTGCGGCGATGGCGAAATTCCTTGCGGCGCTCGGCCCGCTCGACGTGCTGGCCGACCGTAGTGCGGGAATGACGAACTAGATGTGCGGCATTGCCGGGGTCTTCCACCCCGGGACCCCCAAGCCGGTCGATCGTGCGCGCGTGCTGGCGATGGCCGACGCGCAAGCGCATCGCGGGCCTGATGGGGCGGGGGTGTGGATCGCGCCGGGGGTGGGGCTGAGCCACCGCCGGCTCGCGATCATCGACGTCGCGGGCAGTCCACAGCCGATGCAGGACGGCGATCTGACCGTCACGTATAACGGTGAGATTTACAATTTCGCCGAAGTCCGCGCCCAGCTCCAGGCGATCGGCGCAAAGTTCGTCACCAACGGCGATACCGAAGTGCTGCTCCATGGCTGGCGCGCTTGGGGGCCGGGGATGCTCGACCGGCTCAACGGCATGTTCGCCTTCGCGCTGCACGATGCGGGACGCCAATGCCTGTTCATCGCGCGCGACCGGCTGGGGGTGAAGCCGCTCCACTATGTCGAGCTGAGCGACGGGTCGGTGGCGTTCGCATCGGAGCTGAAGGGGTTGCTGGTCCACCCTTTGTTGCGCCGCGCGCCCGATCTGGCGGCGATCGAGGATTTCATGGGGCTCGGCTATGTGCCGGACGACGCCTGCATCGTCGCGGGCGTGAAGAAGCTGGCCGCCGCGCACTTCCTGCTTCTCGAACGCGGCCGGCCGATCGGGCTTCCGACGCGCTGGTGGGACATGGACTTCACCAAACGCGCGATCGGGTCGGTCAAGGATCTCGAAGCCGAACTGATCGAGCGGATGCGCGCCGCCGTGCGGCTGCGCATGGTGTCCGACGTGCCGCTCGGTGCGTTTCTGTCGGGCGGGGTCGATAGCTCCGCAGTGGTTGCGCTAATGGCCGAAGCGTCGAAGGAAGCGGTCAAGACCTGCACGATCGGTTTCCAGGAGTCTGGCCACGACGAGCGCGCCTATGCCGATGCGATCGCTGCGCGATATCATACCGACCACCGCGAGCGCGTCGTCGCCGCCGACGACTTCCAGTTGATCGACCGGCTGACCGCCGCGTTCGACGAGCCGTTCGCCGATGCTTCGGCGCTGGCGACGTATCGGGTGTGCGAACTGGCGCGCGAACAGGTCACCGTCGCGCTGTCGGGCGATGGCGCCGACGAGGCGTTTGCGGGGTATCGCCGCTACAAGTTCCAGGCCGCCGAAGAACGCATTCGTGCGCTGCTCCCGCGTGGGCTGTCGTCCACCGTGTTCGGTGCGCTCGGGTCGCTCTACCCCAAGGCCGATTGGGCGCCGCGGCCGTTGCGCGCCAAGACGACGTTGCTCGCGCTCGCCGACGATGGCGCGACCGCTTATGCGCGCTCGGTCGGGGTGACGACGCCCGCGCTGCGCCAGCAACTCTTCACCGCCGCCGCGTGGGGTCAGCTCGGCGGGCATCGGGCCGAGAACCGCTATATTGCCACGATGCGCGACGCGCCCGCGCGCGATGCGCTCGATCGCGCGCAATATGCGGATGTCCAGCACTGGCTGACGGGCGACATCCTGACCAAGGTCGACCGCACCAGCATGGCGGTCAGCCTGGAAGCGCGCGAGCCGTTGCTCGACTATAGATTGATGGAGTTCGCCGCCTCACTGCCCGTCGGCATGCGGTTGCGCGGCGGGCAGGGCAAATGGCTGATGAAGAAGGCGATGGAGCGGTATTTGCCGCGCGACATCCTCTATCGGCCGAAAATGGGGTTCGTGACGCCGATCAGCGCGTGGTTTGGCGGGCCGCTGGCCGCAGAGGCCGCTGGCCTCGCGCGTTCGCCGCGCCTGCTGCAATGGTTCGACGGTCCAGCGATCGATAAGCTCGCCGCTGACCACAAAGTCGGCCGAGCCGAGCACGGCCGGACATTGTGGCAATTGGTGACGCTCGACCGGAGCCTCGCGCATCTGTTCGGCTAGTGCAGCTTAGCGATCGACAGACCATCTTCCTTCGCCCGCGCCTTCACCGACTCCTCGCTGCGGGTCAGCGCTTTAGCAATCGCCTTCAGCGCCAAGCCCTTCTTGGCCAGCGTGTGCAGCTTTTGGATCTCGTCCTGCCGCCACGGCTGGCGGTGGCGTTCGAACTTCTCAGCCACCGGTATGCCACCCGAACACCGCCATCGCGGCGTGGAGCGTCAGCGCGACCAGGCAAAGCGTCGATAGCGCGAACAGCGTGAAGCGGATCGATACCTTGTTGACCGTCGCCTGCCACAGGCTGTGCGCGATGCGTAAGCCAACATAGCCCCAAGCGATCCAGGCGTTCATGCCGTTGCCCGTTCCCACCAACGCGATCACCAGGCAGACCGCGTAGAAACAGGTCGGCTGTTCCATCAGGTGATTGTAATTGTGCGCTTTCCATTGCGTCTTGGCGGGCAACACGCCATCGGCGTCGGAGCCCTTGCCGCCAGTCAGCTTCGTGACGTCGATCCCCGCCGCACGTAGCGCCGGCAACCGAGTCGCCACCGCCCAGATCAGCATCACAAGGCTCCACGTGATCAGGACGACCACGGGCTTCAGGATTTCGCTATGCATGAATAAAGCCCCCCCAATTCGTATCGGGGGAGGCTGCCTCAATCGGTTCGCAATCGCAACTTTTTAGCTGAAAAGCTTCGCCCAGCCGCGCTTGGCGCGGTCCTTCCAGTGGCCGCGATGATAAGCGTCCGAAGCGAGGAGCGGCATCACCGATCCGGCTTCGGCGAACACCATCTGCTCGATACCCCTGTTGACCTTGCCCCAGCTCGCCGCCTCTTGCAGGGTCGAGGATGAGCACGCGCCGTCACGGACGTCGGCGACGGTGATCTGCACGGCGTATTTATGCACCTCCACATCGTGGCCGAGAATTTCGGCGCAGACGACGGTGTCCTGGATGAAGTTCTTCGGCACGCCGCCGCCGATCATCAACAGGCCGGTGGTGCCCGCCGCGATCTTGATCTCGGTGAGCTCGCGGAAATCGGCGATCGCGTCGAGCACCATGTAAGGCTTGCCCGCCTTGGCGCGGTCGACCTGGTGCTTTACGAGCCCGAAACCGGCCGACGAATCGACGAACGCCGGACAGAAGATCGGCACGTCATGCTCGTAGGCGAGCTTGACCAGGCTGTTGTCCTTCTTGCCGTGCTCGACGAGATACTTGCCCATCTCGCGGATGAACGCGCGGCTCGAATAAGGCTTGGCGTCGAGCGAATTGGCGATTTCGAGGATCGTGTGATCGCAATCCTGGAGCTGCTCTTCGTCGATATAGGTGTCGTAGATGCGGTCGATATAGAGCGAGCGCAGCGTGTCGTCGTCGGGGATCTCAAGTGCTTGGTAATGCTTGTGGCCAAGCCCTTCGAAGAAATCCATGTCGACGATGCTGGCGCCGGTCGCGACGATCACGTCGATCATGTTGTTGCGCACCAGTTCAGCATACAGATCCATGCACCCGCCCGCCGAGGTCGATCCGGCGATGACCAGGCACACCGTGCAATCCTTGTCGGCGAGCATGTCGTTGTAGATCTTGGTCGCACGGCCGAGGTCGCGGCTGGTGAAGCTCATGTCGGCCATCGCCTCGACGATCGGGCGCGCGTCGAACGACGTGATGTCGATGTGCTTGACCTGCTTCGACAGCAGTTCGGCCTTGCGGTTTGTCGTGTCCACCGGCTGCGCGGCAGCAGTTTTGATGAGGGTGTCGGTCATTCAATAATCTCCATGCCCAAATCACCCGTTCGTGCTGAGCCTGTCGAAGCACGTGTTCCGGGCACGCCCTTCGACAAGCTCAGGGCGAACGGGTTAGTAGTTGGCTAGCTAGGTTACAGCGTGACGACGTTCGACGCGACCTTGCGATCTTCGTCGAGGTACAGGCTCGCCATCGGTTCGTCCGCGACGATCACCGTCTCGTCCGATCCGAAGCCGTTGAACGCGGTGCGCATCGCCGAGCCATAGGCGCCGAGCATCCCGATCTCGAGATAGTCGCCCGCGCGCGTGTCGGCCGGCAGCATGAACGGCCCCGCCATATGATCGAGATCGTCGCAGGTCGGGCCGTAGAACGAAAACGGCATGTCCTTGGCGCGGCTGTCGGCTTCGCGCAGCAACGTCACCGGAAAGCGCCAGCCGATATGCGCGGCATCGAACAGCGCGCCATAGGCGCCATCGTTGATGAACAGCTCGTCGCCGCGGCGTTTTTCGACGCGCACGATGATCGAGCTGTATTCGGCGCAGAGCGCACGACCCGGCTCGCACCACAGTTCGGACGAATAGCTGACCGGGAGCGATTCGAACGCGCGGTGGATCGTCTCGAAATAGCGCTCGAGCGGGGGCGGCTCCATGCCCGGATAGGTCGATGGGAACCCGCCGCCGACGTCGATAACGTCGACGGTCACCGCCGCGCTGACGATCGCCGCACGAACGCGCTCCATCGCCTGGCCATAGGCGTCGGGCGTCATCGCCTGGCTGCCGACATGGAAGCAGATGCCGAGCGCATCGGCCGCCTGGCGCGCTGCGAACAGCAAGTCGCCGGCTTCTTCCGGACCGACGCCGAACTTCGACGCGAGGCTCAGCTTCGAATGTTCTGACGACACGCGCAGCCGGACGCACAAGGTCAGGTCGCTCGCCGCCTCGCCGTTCTTCGATGTGGCGCGCACGATCTTGTCGAGCTCGTCCATCGAATCGAGGCTGAAGGTGCGGCAGCCGTGTTCAAAATACGCCTGCGCGATCGCTTCCTCGGCCTTGACCGGGTGCATGAAGCACAGGGTCGCTTCCGGCAGGGTATGCGCGACCAGCCGCACCTCATTGAGCGAGGCGACGTCGTAATGCGTCACGCCATTATCCCACATGATCCGCAGGAGTTCGGGCGACGGATTCGCCTTCACCGCATACATCGAGCGGCCCGGAAACTTCTCCACGAAGAAGCGGGCGGCGCGCGCGGCGGCGTGCGGACGGATCAGCGTTACCGGCTGGACGGGGCGATTATTCAAAGCGATTCCGCGAGCGGAATCGAAGGGGGCGGTAGCTAGCCCCAGCGCGCTATGATGCTGGACCAATTCAAGGGACCTCCAAGTGGCTTGCGCCGTCGTTCAACAAATGCTGCCTTGCGGTTGGAAGTCCCATGGGGCAGCGGGAAGCGGGCAATTAGGGACGATGGACCTCCACGTAAAGTGGTTTTTTGTTACAGGAGGCGGGCAGTGACGATCGTGCGACAGCCGACGCGGGCCGGGGTCAGGGACGCCGCAGCGAAAATCGCCGCGATCCTGCCGCCGACGCCGCTTTTCACGCATGATTTCAATGGGGTGACGGTCGCATTTAAGGCCGAGTCGCTGCAACCGATCGGCGCGTTCAAGCTGCGCGGCGCGTGGCACCGCCTGACCGCGCTTGATGACGAGCAGCGCAAGAAGGGCGTCGTGGCGTTCTCATCCGGGAATCACGCGCAGGGAGTCGCCTGGGCGGCGAAGAGGCTTGGCATGCCGGCGACGATCGTGATGCCTGCCGACGCGCCCAAGGCGAAGCGCGATGGCACGCTCGCTCTGGGGGCGGAGGTCGTGCCCTATGACCGCATGACCGAGGACCGCATCCGGATCGCTAGCGAACTGGCGGAGGCGCGCGGCGCGACGCTGGTGCCGAGCTTCGACGATCCGTGGATCATCGAGGGACAGGGATCGGTCGGGATCGAGGCGCGGCGCCAGATGGAGGCGATGGGGCTGGGCGAGCCGAGCCATGTCGTCATCCCGTGTGGTGGCGGCGGGCTGGCGTCGGGCATCGCGCTCGGTCTGGCGGAAGCGCGGATTACCGTCGTCGAGCCCGAGGGCTGGGATGACATGCGCCGCAGCCTGGAGGCAAGTTGGATCGAGCCGGTCGGCCCCAACCCGCCGCCGACCGCGTGCGATGCGCTGCAGACGCCCGAAGTATCGCCGCTGACCTTCGAGGTGCTGGCGCGCCGCGACGCGACGGGGGCGGCGGTCAGCGAGGCCGAAGTGCGGGCGGCGCAACGCTGGGCGGCGTCGGTGCTGCATCTGGTGGTCGAGCCGGGCGGCGCGGTAGCCCTGGCAGCGTTGCTCGCGGGCAAGGTCGTAGCCGAGCCGGGGATGCTGATCATCCTGTCGGGCGGCAACGTCGATATCGACGCCTATGCCAAGGCAGTCGCGCCCGAACCCGCGGAGGCGCCCGCCATTCCGGCGCTCAGCGGCGCATGACCGGCCTGGAGCAAGCCGCCCCCGCGATCGCGATGATCGCGGCGTTCGTGCTGGCGTGGTTCGGGGTCCGGCTGGCGATGCGGCCAGATACGCGCACGAAGGGCATGCTGATGGTCGTGATGGCGCTGGTGCTGGTGGGGAATGTGGTGATTTGGACGGTTTAGACTAGTTAGCGGATTGGAACGCCCTTCGATGATGACGAGATACCAACGGCTGAGAAATGCGGTGGCGATCCTCGCTGCCCCGCCCGAACAACAAGCCGAATATTTGGATCAACTCTTCGTGCCATGCACTGGCGGCGGCAGTGCCGAAGCCTATGGCAACGATGAACTGGTCCTTGGGCTGGACGACATCTTCGCGGCGAGGGGTCACATGATGGATTTTGGCGAACTGAAAGCTTCCGAAATTGCTGTCATCGAGCCACTCAACGACTTATTTCTCGCCTACTCTCAGCCTGTGGACGTTGCATTCTGGAAGCGTGAGGCGCTGTTTGATGACGCCCGGTGGCAAACGGTGCGTGACATAGCAACTAACGTGCTTAGCCAGCTTCCTAATGAAGCACGCGAGAGCGATTACACGCGTGGGTTAGAGGACGGCTAGGCGTCAAAGCCGACATAGGCAAAGCTCATGTCGTCGAACGGCGCTGGTGCGTCGCTGGCCGGCTCTACATCGCGACGCGATTAGCTCGCGCTGATCGCTGCTCCCAATTCACCTGATCGGCGAATTGGGGTCGAGCCGCATATCCAAATACTTATCCACGCTCCCCATCAATTCCCCCATCTCGTGCTCGAAGAAGTGGTTCGCCTTCGGGATCGTGTCGTGGTGGATCGTGATGTGGCGTTGCGTGCGGAGCTTGTCGACGAGCTTCTGGATCGCGACCGGGGTGGCGACTTCGTCATTCTCGCCGGCGATCAGGATGCCGCTTGCCGGGCACGGCGCGAGGAAGGTGAAGTCGTAGAGGTTCGCGGGCGGCGCGACCGAGATGAAGCCGCGGATTTCGGGGCGGCGCATCAGCAGCTGCATGCCGATCCATGCGCCGAAGCTGACCCCCGCGATCCAGGTGGTCGAGGCTTCGGGGTGGAAGCTCTGCACCCAGTCGAGCGCGCTCGCCGCGTCCGACAATTCGCCGATGCCGTTGTCGAACGTGCCCTGGCTCTTGCCGACGCCGCGGAAATTGAAGCGGAGCGTCGCGAAACCGCGGCGCTGGAAGGTCTTGTAGAGCTCCATCACGATGCGGTTGTTCATCGTGCCCATCGCCTGCGGGTGCGGATGGAGGATCATCGCGACCGGCGCGCGGGGCTTGGGGCCGGGGTTGAAACGGCCTTCGAGACGGCCTTCGGGGCCGGGGAAAATGACTTCGGGCATGGTATCCTGACAGCTAAGTCTTTTGGCGAAATGACACCGCCGATGTGGCGGGAAAGGTTGCGCGCTATATAGGCACGAAGCCCTGTCACGCAATTGGAACGAATCGGCCCCGGATGACCGCCCGCATCTATCTCGACCATGCTGCGACGACGCCGCTGCTCCCGGCGGCGCGCGAGGCCATGGCGGAAGGGTTCGCGCGCTGGGCCAATCCGTCGTCGCCGCATGCCGACGGCCGCGCGGCGAAGGCGGCGCTGGAGACGGCGCGGGGGCAAGTCGCGGCGGCCTATGGCTGGGCGGGCGAGGTGCTGTTCACTAGCGGGGCGAGCGAGTCGCTGCGCATTGCGCTGACGCGGAGCGCGGTCGAACGGCGGCTGGCGTCGGCGGTCGAGCATGATGCGGTGTTGCGCGCGGCGTACGACATTGCGCTCGTTAAGGTGGGCGCTGACGGGCTGGTCAATGGCGATGCGCTCGACGCGGCGATGGCGGGCGAGGGTCGCGCAGTCGTCGCGATCCAGTGGGCGTACAGCGAAACGGGCGTCCGCCAGCCGATCGCGGTGCTGGCCGAGCGGGTGCACGCCGCCGGACACCTGTTGCTGGTCGATGCCGCGCAGATGCCCGCAGGCGCCGACCGCGATGTCGCGCGGCACGCCGATTTCGTCGCACTGTCGGCGCACAAGCGCGGCGGGCCGATTGGCGTGGGGGCGTTGCTGGTGCGCGATCTCGCGACGCTCGACCCGACCGGGGGACAGGAGCGCGGGTATCGGCCGGGGACGGAGAATATGCCCGCGGTGCTTGGCTATGCCGCCGCGCTGGCCGAGCCGGAGGATGTTGCGCGCTACGCCGACCTGCGCCGCTATCTCGACGACGCCATGACGTCACTCGGCGGCGAGCCGGTGCTTTCCACGGCGTTGCGGCACCCTGCGATCGGATCGTACCGCTTGCCCGGCGTGAGTTCGACGACGCAGCTGATCCGCTTCGACATGGCCGGGATCGCGGTGTCGGCGGGCAGCGCGTGCGCCAGCGGAAGCATGAAGCCGAGCCACGTCCTCACGGCGATGGGCTGGGACCAGCAAGCGTCGCAGGAGGTCGTTCGGGTCAGTTTCGGTCGCTCGACGACGCAGGCCGATCTCGATGCTTTCATCGCGGTTTGGCGAGAGATCGCCGCCGGGCGGGCGCGCGCGGCGTGACCTATCTCGACTATCAGGCGACGACACCACTCGCGCCCGAAGCATTCGACGCGATGCTTCCCTGGCTGCGTGATCAACATGCCAATCCGCATTCGGCACACCGCGAGGGACGGGCGGCGAAGGCGGCGGTCGAGGTGGCACGTGAGCAGGTGGCGGCGCTGATGCCGGCGGGTGGCACGGTCAGCTTCACCAGCGGCGCGACCGAAGCGCTCAACTGGGCGATCAAGGGTACGGCGGGCGAGCTTTGGACGCTACCGACCGAGCATGCTGCCGTGCTCGACACCATGGAAGCTGAGGCCGCGAACGGGCGTGAACGTTACGTTCTTTCGGCCGGTACTGATGGACTGCACGACGTGAGCCACGTGCCGCAGCATCCCGGTCGCGATCCGTCCACCGTTCTGCTGCCGTTAAACGAACAGATCAACGGCTTGTTCGCGGCGATGCTGGTCAACAACGAGATCGGCGTGATCCAGCCAATCGCCAAGCTCGCGTCGAGCGCACATGCGTCCGGAATGCTGTTCCTGTGCGATGCCGTGCAGGGTTTTGGCCGTGTACCGATTCCGCCCAACGTCGATCTCGTCGCCATTTCGGCTCACAAGATTTACGGACCCAAGGGTATCGGTGCGCTGTGGATTCGCGATGGTGTGAGGTTGCAGCCACTTGTTCACGGGGGCGGGCAAGAGATTGCGGGTCGGTCGGGAACACTGTCACCAGCATTGTGCGTCGGTTTCGGTACGGCAGCCGCGTTGATGAAAGGCCAAGCCACGGCGGATGCACAGCATGTTGAGCGGTTATGGTCGGTCGCGCTCGCCGCGCTGGGCGACGGCTGGACGCTCAACGGATCGCCGGACAATCGTTACCACGGCAACCTCAACATCCGCCGCGACGGCCTCGACGTCGCGCGGCTGATGTCCGACCTTCGCGATATCGCTTTTTCGGCTGGGTCGGCCTGCGCGAGCGGATCGGGGCGGCCGAGCCATGTCCTCCGGGCAATCGGGTTGAGCGATGCCGAGGCGAAGTCGAGTATCCGGCTGGGTTTCGGTCGCTACACGACCGAAAGCGAGTTGATCGACGCGCTCACCCGGATCGACGCCGCCGCCCGCGCGCAACGGATCGCGGCGTGACTCGCGTAACCTTCATCGAGCGCGACGGCACCCGGCGCGACGTCGAATCGCGGCCCGGCGATCGTCTCCTTGATGTGGCGCAAAATGCCGGCGAACCGCTGGAAGGGACATGCGAGGGGCAGATGGCCTGCTCGACTTGCCACGTGATCGTCGACGCCGACGATTTCGCCAGATTGCCGCCCGCGGTTGAGGACGAGGAGGACATGCTCGACCTCGCCGCGGGGGCGACGCGCTATAGCCGATTGTCCTGTCAGATCTGGCTGGATACGCTCGATTCGATCATTGTGCGGATCCCGCCAGAGGCCAAGAACATGCAGGGCCGCTAGCCCAGTTCTGGCCGATCCGTAACGATATTTCGTTCACGGAACGACCTCGCCGCTCGGCCGTTTTGCGAGGCATGGGGGAGTTCAGTGAGAGGAACAGTGTATGAGGAAGTTAGTCCTGATTGCGGCCGCTTTGGCGGCCGGCGCAGTGGTGGTACCGACCGTGGCCAGCGCCGATCCCGGCCAAACGACCGTTACCCGCACGACGGTCACGAAATCGAGCGACAATGAGCGCCGCTACGACGGTGGCCGGCGCTGGCATTGGAAGACGGTTTGCACGACCAAATGGCGGCACGGCCGCAAATTCCGCCAGTGCCACAAGGTTCGCACGCGCTGGTAAGCGCTTGAAAGCGCCGCCCGACCCCGCCATATGCGCGGCGGGAGTCGGGCGGACGTGGTCGTCGCCAACCTGGTCAGGGCCGGAAGGCAGCAGCCACAACGATTTCGCCACGGGTCGTTCCGGCTCCCACCGCGCTTTCCGCTGAAGCGAACAAGGGCGGACTGCGGCGCAAGACAGTGTCCGACGACGCGGATTCGCCACGGCGCTACCCTGAATGGCTCCCGATATGCTACGACGACATCGTCTCTGACCAAATGGAGGAGTCTGTCATGCGTATGATCCCGTTATTCGCCGCTATCGCCCTCGCTACCGGTTTGGCCGCCGCAACACCTGCCGCCGCCAATACCCGTCTCGCCGCTCCGTCCGACATGATCGGCGTTTCCACGGTCCAACCGGTTAATGCTATCCCGGCCGCCGACCAATATCGCGAGCGTCGCTGGCGGGGCGAGCGCTGGCGGGGGAACAACGGCTGGCGCGGCGATCGCTGGCGTGGCGGTTATCGGGATCGCGGTAACGGCTGGCGCGGTGGGAATCGCTGGCGTGGTGGCGTGAGGTGCCGCACCTCGTGGCGCTACGGCCGACCGCATCGTGTGTGCTGGCGCCGCTAGACAGGCTTCGACAAGACGGCTCGCCGTGCCTAGATAGAGTCGATGTCCGACTCCTTCGATCTCGGCGAGCCGCCGCAGCCAGACAATACCGCCTATCGCGTGCTCGCGCGCAAATATCGACCGCAGAATTTCGATCAGCTGATCGGCCAGGACGCGATGGTCCAGACGCTCGCCAACGCGATCCGGCGCGGGCGGTTGGCGCACGCCTTCCTCCTGACCGGCGTGCGTGGGGTGGGCAAGACCAGCACCGCGCGGCTGGTCGCCAAAGCGCTCAACTGCATCGGCCCGGACGGCCTGGGTGGTCCGACGATCGATCCGTGCGGCGTGTGCGATCCCTGCGTGTCGATCGCCGAGGGCCGCAACATCGACGTGATCGAGATGGACGCGGCGTCGCACACCGGCGTCGAC
>Ga0307517_10008013_pt1 | contig 15243 bp, 10 predicted proteins | sample 23_EM_MG_FD_194515 | JGI IMG/M metagenome (GOLD analysis project Ga0307517, IMG submission 194515) | Populus trichocarpa ectomycorrhiza microbial communities from riparian zone in the Pacific Northwest, United States - 23_EM | ecosystem: Host-associated > Plants > Roots > Unclassified | place...
GGGGGCGGTAATGAGGTAACGAGAAATTCCGGATGAGCGGTCCCACCCGGAGGTTTAGCATCCACAACCCGCCAGTCCGTGTGCAGAGGACAGCTTATAGCGGGCTAAGGATAGCGTTCCGTAAGGCTCCTTTCACTACCAGGAGGGGTAGGTCAAATCGGCGGGGGGAGGAGAGTCTGGTTTTATCTTTTGATGTCGGGACTTGCGGGTCCTTTTCTTTTTACTAAGGAAGGTCGCAAGGCTCGGGCGGCTCTGTTGGTTGTGGACTTGCTGGGTGTCAGGGGGTGGTATCCGTCGGGTCCCGCGGGGATTCACGCCGTTCCGTGCCGACAGGCTCCTCACAACCCCTTCGTGCCCAGCTTCGGCAGCCCAAGATAGTGGTGTTAGGCCAGATTTGTCAGGTGTGTCGGGATTGACGTCGTTTCTGTCTAGCAGTATCAAGACGACCCCCTCATGCCCATTCTCGGCAGAAAACGAGAGCGGTGTTCGGCCATCTTCGTCAGCAGTGTTAGGGTTAACGTTGCCTCGTTCCAGCAGCATCCCCACAACCCCCTCACGGCCACCTCGCGCAGCCCATGCTAGTGGCGTTAGGCCATATATATCAGCCGTGTCAGCATTGCCCTCGTCCCGTTCCAGCAGTATTCCCACAACTCCCTCATGCCCATTCCCCGCAGCCCACGATAGCGGCGTTAGGCCAGATTTGTCAGTCGTGTCGGGATTGACGTCGTTCCGCTCTAGCAGCATCTTCACCACCCCTTCACGCCCATTCTCGGCAGCAAGGGACAGCGGTGTTTGGCCATCCCCGTCAGCCGTGTTGGGATTGACGTCGTGCCGCCCCAGCAGTATCATCCCAGCCACCCCATGCCCATTCCGCGCAGCCCATGATAGCGGCGTTAGGCCATGTTTATCAGCAGTGTCAGCGTTAACCTCGCCTTGTTCCAGCAGTACCCTCAGGACCCCACCACGCCCACCCCCGGCAGCAAACGAGAGCGGTGTTCGGCCATCCCCGTCAGCGGTGTTAGGATTGACTTCGTTCCTGTCTAGCAATATCCTCACGACCGCCTCGTGTCCATTCTCCGCAGCAAACGAGAGCGGTGTTCGGCCATCTTCGTCAGCCGTGTCGGGATTGATGTCGTTCCGTTCTAGGAGCATCCTCACCACATCCTCATGCCCATTTTCCGAAGCCCACGATAGCGGTGTTTGGCCAAATATGGTGTCAGTTGTGTTGAGATTAAGGCCATTCCGCCCTAGAAGTATCATGACGACCCCCCCACACCCACCCCCGGCAGAAAACGAGAGCGGTGTTCGGCCGTCAACATCAGCAGTGTCAGGATTGACCTCGTTCCGTTCTAGCAGTATCCTCGCAACCTCCTCATGTCCATTCCGCGCAGCCCACATAAGCGGCGTTTGGCCATAATTGTCGGCAGTGTCGGGATTGACGTCGTCCCGTTCTAGCAATATCCTCGCAACCCCCCCATGCCCATTCTCGGCAGCAAGCGAGAGCGGTGTTCGGCCATATTTGTCAGTTGTATTGGGATTGACGTTTTTCCGTTCCAGAAGTATCCGAACCACCCTCTCATGCCCGCTCCGTGCAGCCCACGAGAGGAGTGTTCGACCAGAGCTGTCAGCCATGTCGGGATAGGCCCCTTCCTGTTCCAGCAGCACCCCCATAACCGCCTCGTGCCCAATTTCGGCAGCCCGTGATAACGGCGTTAGGCGATATTTGTCAGGCGCGCTAGGGTTAACGTCGTTCCGTTCTAGCAGTATCCTTACAATCCCCTCATGCCCACCCCCTGCGGCCCACGAGAGCGGGGTTCGGCCATCTTCGTCAGCAGTGTCGGGATTGACGTTGTTCCGTTCCAGCAGTATCCTCAGGACCCCCTCATGGGCCTTCCGCGCAGCCCACAAGAGAGGTGTTTGTCCGGATCCATCAGTTGTGTTGGGATTGAGGTCGTTCCGTTCTAGCATTATCTTCATGACGGCCTCACGCCCATTCAGCGCAGCCCATGATAGCGGCGTTAGGCCATATTTGTCGGCCGTGTTGGGATTGACGTCGTTCCGTTTTAGCAGCATTTTCACAACTCTCCCACACCCCCACCCGGCAGCAAACGAGAGCGGTGTTCGGCCATCTTTGTCAACAATGTCGGGATTGACGTCGTTCCGTTCTAGCATTATCCTGACGACCGCCACACGCCCACTCCGCGCAGCCCGCGATAGTGGCGTTAGGCCGTACTTGTCAGCCGCGTTGGGATTGACGTCGTTCCGTTTGAGCAGCATCCTCACAAGCCACCCACACCCACCCCCAGCAGGAAACGAGAGCGGTGTTCGGCCGCCCTCGTCGGCAATGTCGGGGTTGACGTCATTCCGTTCTAGCAGTATCTTCGCGACCTCCTCATGCCCATTCCGCGTAGCCCACCAGAGAGGTGTTTGGCCATGTTTGCTAGGTATGTTGGGATTGATGTCGCTTCGTTCTAGCAGTAGCCTCACGACCACCTCACGCCCCTTCCGTGCGGCCCACGATAGCGGCGTTAGGCCATATTTGTCGGCCGCGTTGGGATTGACGTCATTTCGTTCTAGCATTATCCCCACTGCTCCCCCATACCCACCCCCGGCAGCAAACGAGAGCGGTGTTCGGCCGTCTTCGTCAGCAGTGTTGGGATTGACGTCGCTCCGCTCTAGCAGTGCCCTCATAAGCCCCTCATGCCCATTCCACGCAGCCCACGACAGCGGTGTTCGGCCACATTTGTCAGCAGTGTCGGGATTAACGTTTCGTTGTAGTAGTAACCTTGCAACCCCCTCATGTCCATTCCACGCAGCCCACAACAGCGGTGTTTGGCCACGGTCGCTAGTACTGTCGGGATTGACGTCGTTCTTTTCCAGTAGTATCATTGCAACCCCCTCATGTCCATTCTGCATAGCCCACAAGAGAGGTGTTCGGCCAGATCCGGTAGGCGTGTTGGGATTGACGCCGTTCCGTTCTAGCACCATTCTCACGACCGCCTCATGCCCATTCCGCGCGGCCCACGATAGCGGCGTTAGGCCATATTTGTCAGCCGTGTTGGGATTAACGTTGTTCCGTTTCAACAGCATCCTCACCACCACTTCCTGACCTCTTCTAGCAGCCCAGGAGAGTGCTGTACTACCCCTCGGATCGGTCGCCTCCACATCCCATTTATTCATCCCCAATAAAGCAGCCATTATCTTCGCGCATCCGAAGTAGGCCGCACCGTGAAGGGCTGTAAATCCCGTAGGACAGTCTGCCTCATCAAAAGCCCATTGCCAAAAAGGAATCCCACGCAGCAAGAGGACCTTCGAAGACATGTGCTGCTCGTATCCATCGAGTAGTTTCAATGCAAGCTTTTTCACACTTTTAGTCGTTTCCTCCTTGGCATGTGTGCCCCAGTAACAAGAAGCATATTCCACGAATGGAATGGTTAGTGGGATCCGACGGACTATAGGCGGAATGCCCCTGACCTTCCGAAAGTTGAGGTAGGTCAGACAAAGCTCGGCAATCGTTGAGTGGGGCTTAATGAACAAGTTGGGATTACGGGAGAGGTATTCATGTAGAGTGTAGTGAACAAGCCGGACTATAGACGAGGACTTCTCAACCGTGATAAGTCCTAGAGTGCATGCTAGTAGTGATTCGGCCGTAGGAATATTCTGAATATTCAAGTCCACGGATCCTTTTTCTACCCCGAGGGCGTGACGCAACTCGTCGACATGTAATGGCCGCTCCGAATGTGATACCCACATTAGAACTTCCATGCCGAGTTTCGACCCGCCCCCTTGCTGTGCCTTAATCCGTGATATGACTGCGGCGTAAGCATCATCCAGGCCTCCCTCTTTGGCTATCTCGTCAAGCCTTCTCCTTCTCAGGTGCAGGGTAATCTCGGCCAGGATTGCATGAATGTTCAGAGAAACGTGAAGGAAACTAGACACCACGGTTAGCGAATAACAGCTTAGACTTGTTATTGAAAATGCACTTGATATTCTGACTTACATTTCTGAGGCCTTCTCCGGAATGACTCTCGTAATATCCGCCCGCAGTTGGCCATCCATCGCTTTGGGAGTCGTGTCACCCTTCAACCTCATCTCCAGGTAACTCTTAATATCATCCTGGGAAGGACTAATTGGTATCCAAACCGCCTTGATAAAAAATTCCAGGATTTCGTCGTCGATACGGGGCCTCCCGGTTATTAATATTCGCATCTTTGGTGATGCCCGAACAATTGCTTGCAGCGACCCAAGGAGATCCCGTCGGTGTTTCGGAGCTAACTCGTCCACAGCGTCGATGCATACATATGCCCGCTGTAGCGATGCGATCGTCTTATTCAGATTTTCTACCATATCGGGTAGCAGGGGACTTCGAATACCGAACGGCTCTTTGGCCCTTTCGAGATTCCCCCATATATGCTCCGGAATCTCTCCTCTGCTGACAAGTTGCCTAAGGATGGCGCCTAGCATACTTACAGTGGATTGTTCCTGCTGGGGGAGGAAATCGCAATAGAGTCCAGCTACGGGTGTGGTTTTCCTCCTAGCATGATCGGACAGGCTGTCAATCACTAGGGAGCTATCATTTGCCACTCGTTAGCGACCCCCACATTGACCCCTCCCTAGGCGGGGGGGCCTTCCTACCTAGTGTACGTTTTCCCCACGCCAGGATTCCCGTAGCAGTACAACACTGGCGAAACGCAACCATCCTCCGCATCGCGCCATTTTTTAAACTCTCTAGTTTTCAGAACCCAGTTTCCCACGCCATCGAGCCTGTCGGTTCGGACACTTTGATGCCGTTCTTCTGGTTCAAGTGGCGATAGCCACCGTAGCATTCGATCCCTCCTAGCGCCTGGTTCCGCTGCAATGTTGGTAATATTAAGGTGGTTCAACGAGTTAGACGGGTTGGTATTGCCGATGACCTGTTGGCGTCCTGACGACATCTGTGCTGGAGTCAATTATCTGAATTCCTTTTTTTCGTGAGATAGATAGGGATTGCGTGGAATGAGAATCCGACTTCCTTCGGAGCTGAGGGAATCTCTAGGATGTAAAAAGACGGGAGGGGGTATCTTATAAAACTCTGGGGCTGCACAAGCGGCGGTAATGCCCGGTGCAATTGTTATTGTTGCCGGCAGTGGAGGCTCTTAAGGGAAGCTAGAGCACCACCGGATTTCACCTGCAGATCAGCCTTGGACTACAACAAAAGCAAAAAGGGCTATTATACGAGTATTTACTCGCACCGTCTGCGACGCTGGTGATTTTGGGTGCTACCGAGCACCACACTGGCAGTTGCTCTTCACAGCACTCTCCCCGCAACATGCCCACCCTCCCCTCCCGCATTGTCCAGACACTGCTGACAATGCGCAGGCAGTCTAACAAAGTTAGCGTCCTGCCTCCAGTTACTCGTCCCGGGCAAGAATTACCCGGAAGTAGGGATTAAAAAAATTCTGTGAAACCCCCTGCGATTGTCTGAGCGCCCATACTCGAGTCCTCGAGGACAAGCTTAAAACTCGGACGAGTGCCTGTCCAAAGCGCTGCGTCGCGTGCCGGTACGGTACTCGCGCATCGACCCCAATTTCTGGTTTCCGGTTTGGTTAAAGTCGCGCACAAGGGAGAGATGGAGCCGGCAGGAGGTTGCTCACCCGCTGGGATACAATCTATGGACTTAGTAACTTTATGCGACTACGACAAGACAAGCAACCAGGATCTGGTGCGGACGCACGAGTAGACTCCCGTTGAAATCACTTTTTGTTTTTCTCATCCCACTAAATCTTTTCCAATTCAATCACGAGCCCAACCTACAGTCCTGACAATACAAACTTACTCGTAACTTAGAGGGATTTCGCGAAGCAAAGTTAATTCGACGACCTTATTTACAGTAGCCTACTCGAGTACAAGTGCCAGGGGTAAAGTTTTCGTACACAACTAAGAATACAGGGGTGTCCTGAGACACATATTTTGTTGAGTAGAAAAACATGCTGGCATCGCCCGACAAACAACATATGAAATAAAGAAGCCATAAGAGTACGATTAACAGAGAGAAAAAAGAGAAAATAAGAAAGTCAGGCAGATAAGAATAAATAAAGCCAATAAGAATAGTAAAAAGAAAAAAAGAAAAAATTGTCATCCAGCTCTTAGTACCCGGTATGACCCCCATTTGCTAGCTGAACCTATATTACAAGAATGGAGAAAGAGTTAGCATAAATATTTTTGTAGAGGAAAAATGGTATACTAGCCTCCCGGACACGAGTAGGCACAGTGTTAACAAGTGCGCTTAGCTCCTCCACAGTGGTAGCATCCCATTCTTCTTGAATGGCAACGCGAAGAGACTCATTAGTGGTAGGAAAAGGTCGGCGCTGACGGATGCGCTGTTTGATTGATCACCACACATTTTCAATGGGGTTACAGTCGGGGGATGAGGGAGGCCAATCAATGAAGTAGCCCCAGATGCCGAGTGTTTTAAGCTGATTTTGGGTGTAGGCAGCACGATGAGGAGAAGCGCCGTCCTGTTGCAGATAGATATAGTCCAGTTGCTGCTGTGATTGCTCATGCCAGAATGCATGCATATGAGGTACGATATGTTCACTGAATGAGGTAGCTGTAATAGTTTTTCCCCAATTCTTTTTGTCCCAAAAGATTAATGGACCTTTCTGTCTGTCTTATATATGATTTTTGTATGTTATCATTGCTTACAATTGGCTAGGAAAAAAATATTAAATTAAAAAGAAAAATATAAAAAGGAAATCCTCTTACCTTTAAAGCATCCCCATACCATTACTGTCTCCAGTTTCGCAAATTTTGGCACTAAACAGTCCTCCATATCCTCTTCCCCAGCTTGCCGGGTTACCCAAACCTTTCCACTTGACGATAATCCTCCTACATTGAATGCTGACTCATCACTCTGGATAACTTTGCGCTAATCTCCCTGAGTCCAGTCTGCGTAGTGGTGGGCCCAATCCTGGCGTGCTGTCTTGGCTGCAGAATTCAGGAATGGACGAACTCTAGCGACTCGGCGATGGTAGCCCTCTGTAGCAAAGGCATCACAAAGCGTTTCACTACTAGCCACTATATCAGCAATTTCAGCTACTTGGAGTAACGGTAAATGGCGGTTTTGTTGACTGGCAGTAGCAGTAGCTACAAGCCGCTTCCAAATTGGAGTAGTGAGAAGCTTCGGTCACCTCATTCTTTTTTTCTGAGGGGTGGCTGGTGCACTGCAAATGGAATAAACCGTGCTGACAGCAATGCCAACCTCACCGGCTATATGGCGAAAAGACCAGGTTGCATGCTGACGTAATCCTCTGACCTTAGACCGGAGAGACGAAGTAATAGAAATTGGGGCCCGCACTAGAGTCTTTGAAGAGGGAGTACTCGGAGCCATACTTTCTCAAATTTACATTCTACTACTTTTATACTATCTTCCTCCTTTTATTAACCTTTTTTCAAAGGAGCTCCTCTGAGGTTTCTCGTAAAAAGCAGGTTTTTTTTCTTTCAAAATACATTTGTTGGTGTTTCTAATGTCGCCATAGTATTTCCATGGTCACGATACCTCTAGCTACTACGAAGCTCTTTTTCTGCCATATTTCTATGATTCTAAGTCACTTTATTTTGGATATCTTGGGAGCGCCTCCTTAGGACTATAGTTATTGAGCAAAAAATTTTGTAATTGTATCTTCTTCTTGGTGTATCACATGTGTATTACTGTTCGCTACTTTGTCTTTTTTCGCATTCACTCGATCAATTACTTGGCATTAGGTGTACGAAAACTTTTTTTTTCTTTTTTTTTAAAAAAAACTTTTTTATTTTCGGCTACCATGCTACTCTAAAGCATATGGCTAAGCCAAACCACCGGTCGCGGACTCTACATCTGCTATACAAAGGATAACTTTCCAAGTCGCGCACCTGAAACTCATCTCCCTCTATCAACCTTTTCGTCAACCCATCTCCAACAAAAACAAACACCAAACTTAAACCAAAAACAACTCCTCCCGAGCGGTGCACTAGCAGGAGACATACATCAACCCGCACACCCGGCCGTCGACCCGAACCCATCTTTCCCTGCAATCAAATGCCCTGTCAGCACGCCTAACGGGTGAGGTGGACCTGTACCTGCTGCTCGCCCATTCCCCTTCCTTACAAAAACAAAACAAAATAAAAACAAATTAAACATCCCACATCCGCCACATAATCACTCCCATCCGCCATCACCGACCGCCGAAATACACGCAAGCCCCGAGCCTATTCATGTGAGTTTTTAGCGCCCACGGTCTCCGCCCGCTGCGAATCCTAAGCCCCTCTTGACCCCGGTCAACAATCAACGATACGGCCTATATCCTCTCCCTCTAAACCCCCCTCTGTCCACAAACGGCGCACGGGCAAAATTCCCTCTGGTCTGATAAGTATCACCTACCATCCCATTGCGCACCCCCACCAATGTCCTGTCAACAAACCTGTAAGCCCTCCTGACAAACAAGTCTGCCGGCACTCCACTTCCCCTCCTTATTCCCCCGACCCTTTCCGCCATCAACCTCAGCCCCGCCGGCGCCCCACCTCTCGGCCCCGTCGGAACCACAACACTCGTCCCCACCTCTTCCACCCCCTCTCCCTCTCCCTCATCATCCAACCTCCTCCTCTTGCCCGTCACGGTCACCACCGAACGGCAATCATCCTCATCATCCTCTTCCGCCACATCAGGTTCAGCCACCTCAGGTGTTGCCACCCTCGCCAGCCTCACCCCAGCCACCTCAGGTGTTGCCGCCCTCGCCAGCCTCACCCCAGCCACCTCAGGTGTTGCCACCCTCGCCAGCCTCACCCCAGCCACCTCAGGTGTTGCCACCCTCGCCAGCCTCACCCCAGCCACCTCAGGTGTTGCCACCCTCGCCAGCCTCACCCCAGCCACACCCGCCGACGCCACAAACGCCGCCGCCACTTTAACCTCCTCAACTGTCTCCTCGGGCTCAGCCACAACTAGTGGCTCAGGCTCCTCAACCCTTTCAGGCGAAGCCACCTCGGAAACAACCGCCACCTCCTCTTTCTTCAACCTATCCACCTCTTTTTGCAGTCCATGATTCCTCTTCGATAAGACAGAAACATGGTGTCGCAACTTAGAGACATCCTTCTCCAAGTCCAAAATCTTTTGTAGGGCGGCCGTAGCTGTCAAACCCCCCTTAGCAACCTTGGTCGCCGAAAACGTTGTAGAACCTCGCTTAACCATCTTTACCGATACCGGGCAGGTGATATGTGATGGAGGTAAATTAAAAGTGATGAAAAGAGATAAAATAATCTCTCAAAGACAAACTAAACCGAGGGGAAAATCCGCTTGGAATAAAGACTTGAAACCGTCGTGAAGAGGGGTCCAAGGAACGCGATTGGTCGAAAACCGAAATGTGATTGATCACACGGAGGTGCAATTTCAATCACTGTGGTTGTAAGAGACGTGGTGGTTGTACGAAAACATCTCCCCTGGTACTTGTACTACCGTACCGGTATTGCAACAAACGAACTTGAAAACACAGGGTAGGGACCTGGCAAGAATTATCTTGGATATTTTTTGCTTGTTGCAACGTGGGTTAGAGTAGAATACTATTGTTTACCTCTCCAAGAGAATCGCTACCGTATCTCTTCGCTTAGCTAACGGAATGTTAAGCTGATGTATCATATCTCTTGTTGAGAGTGACATGAACCCTAACCTTTGACCCGTTGCCATCGCAACAAGCAACAGTACTAGTAGAATTCACCAACTTGCTCCTCCCTGCGAAATCCCTCTAATGTGTCGCAAGATAACTAATAAATGGCCCAACGGCCGAACCCTCGAACCACCGGTAGACTGCTCGAGTAGGACTAAGAGCCTGTTTGGTAGGAACGGAAGGAGGTGCAACCGTTCCGTTGGGAAACAGTTTGATTTGGAGGAACGGTTGTTGTCAATTTTGGGCAGTTTCTCACCAGTCAACCATTCGTTGCTTTGGAGAAACCCTTTTATCAAGTAAGAAGCACTCTCAGTTAATCACTTTCATACCCTAATAGCTCTATAAGCTTAATGATAATAATATTATATTATAATAATAATAATAAGCACTCTCAGTCTGGTCATCTAAACAAGATCCTATCTAAATTCACACTGCAGAAGATAAAGTTTTATCCACATTAAATTTTGCTATAATAACAAAGTGGAATTAATATAATATTATTTAATAATAATTGATTTAATAGCAATTTTTTAACTGTTTTTTTCTCACATTATTCAATAGCAATTGTTTGTTATGGGTGTTTGGGAACGGAAGGGCAACAGTTGTGCTATGGCCATTTGGGAACGGAATGGTTGATGCATTTCATGGTTGCCAAACAGCCGTTCCGTTCCCAATTTTCTATGGACGAACGGAATGGAACCGTTCCTACCAAACGGGCTCTAAACTATAGTAGGTCCCGGTATGATATAATCGGAAACTTCATCCACTCTTCATAAAACTAACTACAGTAACCAAAACATAAGTGCAGATAAGAATAAGAATTAAAGCGATCTTATCCATTCTATCGCTTCCGACACTTGTCGATTTCTCTCCATGTATGACCTCATTCGCCAGCTTACTTTCGTATAAAGGCAAGACATGGTCATAAACCTCGCCATCAATCTTTTCGATTCCAGGACAAATGAAACCACCAAATGTATTACCCACCTTCGGGTTTGCCGTCAACTCTGACAACTATCGGCTTCCATCATCAACTCTGGCAACTATCCACTTCTATTGCCTCTGACAAAAGAGTCCCAACTCGAAATATTAAAAAGCTATCTTCTAGACAACTCAAACTGTGGAAAATGTAGTGCCCCCCCATCAATATTTAAGACGGAGATGACTAAGGTACCATCTTGGTATCCTCAATGACAGTTTGGGTAGCTACCATCACATTCTGGTAGTGAAAATTATTTCTTGTCTAAAGTTTACATACTAGAGTATTTGAAAATTTGTAGTGACTGCAGTGTCAAAAGTTTCTTATTAACCCTTGTCTCAAAGACTAACAGGGGCAACACGACATATTTCACTGTTTGAGCAATTTATTGAAAGTTATCCTGCACACATCACTCATATTATAATATCATAATAGACAACAATTACTGGCATGAACACCAGGTTTTTAACCCCCAAGTGGCTCAGAATGACAGCAACAATTAATTTCTAGTGGATGGCAATCCTGGGATTCTTCTAAAACAGGATGTGTATGCTTGGCTATGAATTTTACTGTTTTAGACAGCCTGGGTGATAGGTTAAGCGCTAAAATAATTTGAGGGACTTTGTCTGATAAGACAAGAGTTGGAGTCTCAAGTACCGTACGCTCGCCTGGATGGGAACTGAAATTTGGTAAGACAGCTCTATCTCGATAACTGTACCAAGATTCCTACTACCGTAAGAACTGGAACAATTGAAGCTCATTCTAAAACGTCCGAAATTGCTTCTCTCGGGTGGGGGGGGGGGGCATTCAGCGAAAACTGATTCCCCCGGACCCAGCTTAAACTCTCGGCGGGAGCTATGTCAGTTTATATAAGATGTTGGGAAGAGACATATATAGTGTGGGTAGGAACAAAAATTAGCATTTGACCTCACTCTGAGCATTCCAGTCTGTACCTAGTACTAAAGTATACTTCCCCTACGTATCTGCGTTCCCGACATGACCCCCGAACCAATATAGCTCCCGCCACGAGTTTAAAAGATAAAAAGACAAAAAAAAGAGCCTGACCCCACCAGCGATGGCAACTCCAACATCCTAGCGTGAGGTTCAATTATTCCAGATTCTACCGTAATTCTGGTTCCAAATTTTGGAGCACAGGCCTCCCAGCCTGAAATAAGATATCAAAGTGTATATATTCTCTAGAAGGCTATGTTCATGCCACTCTACCCTTTTTCACTTGCTTAAATTGCATATTTGGCTCCCCAACTGACCATTTAAGTTCCTTATAAACTACAGTAGTCCCCGCCTATTTTTCCAATCTTTCTAAGCGCCTTTGTAGTTGTTGAATCCGGGATTGCTGCTCATTCAACCTTGCTCTCTGGCCACTCATGGGTTCTGGAAACTCCCGTTCCATGGTGGCGATATTCTACTTATCAGCATTGGATAACTTCTGGCAAACGTCTCCTATTCTGCGCTTAATATTGGTATAATTTTTGGGCATGACTACTGTTTTTTGGGATGGCTGGCTGAGAGTCAAAATTGGAGTAGAGTGTAAAATCCTAGTTGTCCCAAGAGGGAGCCAAAGATGTTCTGTATGATTCGGAACTGCACACAGTTGCATAATCGGCTCGAATCTCCGCACGGTTACTCCCCAAAAAAAATAAAAACATCAAAATTTCTCATCCCCCCTGCAGTCCTCCCCAAAGTCCCATCACAGCCTATCACTCGCCTCCCGAGACTGCTCGAAAGGCAGCCTTACACAATGTACAATACGATATGATAGCTTGACATAAGCTTGCCCGAATCTGCTAGTCGTGCTAGTACTAGGAAGAGTTATCCGCAGCAAAAAAAAGAAAGGATGGGGAAGAATTGAGGGTATATGTGCCTTTAGAGGTCTAAGCTAGGAGAAGGATAGGGGTTAGCAGTGGTCCACTCACATATTACAAGAGGAGCTCAGGGGCTTTGGCCTCGAGGTCCCGGCACGGGGGAAGCGATCACCCGATATCAGAGATGGTGCTGTGAGATGCAGACTGCTGGTGCTGTAGCTTGCGCATGTAATTTACTGTACTAGATGAGTTATTTACAATGAGATGCCGCATTGTGTTATTCGTCATGACAAGGAGTTAGAATCTGAGCCCTAAATTTACATCAAGTATTATAATGGAGAGCATCAAAATATGAGATATCGGTATACCAGCCCCCCCAGCTTTAGGGCTGAACTGATCTTGATCGCAATGTACCATGCTTGCCGAAGATATTCTAAGCATGATACCAAGCCAACTTTTGGAGAGAGTTCTTGGTCTAGTTTCCCACTCTTGAGGTGCCTATGCGGCACCTTTTGTGTGACGGGGGTCTACAAAACAGGCGAGGAATGGTGAGATAGACCGAGTGGCGGTGGTACTATATACAGTAAATTGTGTTATAAAAAGGAAGTGTACTGAGAGCAAAAAGATAGATACGGGTTTTCGGCATTAATAAGAGGAAGGGTTTTTTCACAGTTCGGTGAATGAGCGAAGGACGGACCGCAGAAGGAAAGGGAAGAAGGTCACGCGAGAGCTGGGAAATAGATTAGACTCTGGAAATCGTTTACTACCGTAAAAACTTGAATAGCTGGACCTTATGCTATGTCTTTGGACTCAGAGGGGGGAAGGGGCTGTGTTTTTGTTGTGTTTTTGCTCCCTTCCAGAGAAGGGAATTCTGGACTTCATAGCACACCGTCCAATCATTCCAGCCTTTACGGTATTTAACTTCTCCATTAGCCCTCGCACCGCGTCCCTCTCATAAATACAGGATGTGTCTCTTCCTACCTTATATCTATATCTATGAAGTTTCCATTCATTCCCCCTTTGAGATAAACTAGACTGTTCCATTTTCTCAAGCAATCAATCACTTCTTCATATCTCGTATCATCGTTCCATTCAATATTTGCACGACAGGAACGGCCGGGGTCTGCAGGAGTGATGTCTCATGATGTGAAAAAAATTCGTTTAGGGGTGTATGATTTCAGCGTGGCTAGTACAGGAGGTCCAATCGCTGGGACAATAATCCCCTATAGTCCGTCCGGTCCTCACCTTCCCGGGCGTAGTCCGTCCTAGTTCCCCCCCCAAAACTCTTGATACTGTCAGAAATAGAGATGTCCTGTATTCCGTGGTTGTTCTATCTGAGAAGGAAGCAAACAAGTATTGAGCAGAAGAAAGAAGGGTTGGGGTTCGGGGAGGTCGGTGATGCGGCTATCGGCTAACTAGTGTACATGCAACAACGATTTCTAACACTTCCCGCCCTCAACAAACCAAGATCGAAGCCAATGGCAAAAGCACCATAGACCACATAGCTCTGAGCATCACGGAGCACCAGTAAAACCCCTCATCCAAATTGTCTCAGAGGGGAAAGGTATACTCTCAGCTCCAGATGACTAACAGCCATGTAAACACCTTAAATAATGGAACAAAAGGAAATAAAGGGCGAGAAAATACAAGGCAAGAGAGGAGACTCGGATATCAGTCCAGTGTAGCTGAAAGACCAATCATTGTCAAGAATCGACGATGCATAGATTCTGGGAGTGCCTTGGTAAGGCCATCAGCGGCATTATCCTCTCCTGGAACAAAGATAAACCGGACAATCCCTAGTTGCTGGACCTCGCGGGACTTGAAAAGACGTATATCAAAGTGTTTATTGCGAGCTGTAACTCCCTCAGAGCTCATGGTTTGTATGGCCCTTGCACTGTCGGTATAAATTGTTGTTGGTTGGGATAGGGTAGGAGGATATGCTGAATGAGAACTGGCTGCTGATATGGTATTCCCAACAGTGTTCAAAGAGACCTCCCATTGGATATCAGCCAGGACCTGACGAAGCCAGAAGACCTCCTTAACCGCCTCCAGAAAGGCAGAATACTCTGACTCCAATGTAGAAGTGGTAACGATACTTTGCCGCTTTGACTGCCAGGAGACTGGTCCGCCTAGTAGGAAGACGAAGGCCCCAATTGAGCGCCGGTTCCGTGAATCACCTGCCCAGTCTGCATCAGTGAACCCTGTAAGGGTAGGCACAGCCCCATGTGACTTAAAGTGTAATCCTATCGTCTTTGTCTGCTTGAGATATCGGAGAACACGTGAGACAGCCGTTTGATGTACGGTATACGGATCAGAGCTGTAGCTGCTAAGAGCAGAGACCACAAAGGTGATATCTGGCCGAGTGCCAAGGGAGATGTACATAAGAGCACCAATTCGCTTAAGGTAGGAATTCTGATCAACTTGCTTATCATTTGTAAATTCCGACAGTCGGGTATCTTTAGCTAAAGGTGTTGATGCTCCATTGGCCTTGTCCATCTGAAAACGGCGAAGGACAGTTTCTATATACCCTGTTTGTGAGATAGAGTAGGCACCATCTGGATGTCGTTCGATTTCAAGTCCTAGGAACCGCCGCACTGGTCCTAGGTCGCTCATGCGATATTTGCTATTAAGGCAGTGCTTAATGTAACAATCCTATTGTTAGGTAGTTGTGCAACAGGCAACGATAGTGATTTCCTATAGTGAGCAAGTCTTCTTCTTTATAATAAGGCGTAGGGGAATACTATCTCTTCAGATAGTACGGAACTGG
>Ga0307517_10008014_pt1 | contig 15241 bp, 8 predicted proteins | sample 23_EM_MG_FD_194515 | JGI IMG/M metagenome (GOLD analysis project Ga0307517, IMG submission 194515) | Populus trichocarpa ectomycorrhiza microbial communities from riparian zone in the Pacific Northwest, United States - 23_EM | ecosystem: Host-associated > Plants > Roots > Unclassified | place...
AACTTTGAATATGATATATATATATATATATATATATATATATATATATATATATCTGAATAAATGAGTTTTTTTAATAATTATTTTATTAATAGATAATAAATAAAGTATAAATATTTGTTAAGTTTAACCTAAACTCAATTTAGATTTAATTTTACATAGTATCATATACTGTGTGTGTGTGTGTGTGTAATATTTATATATTTTTTAAAATTTAATATATATATATATATATGCATATTAAATATTAAATGATAAAATTAAATATTAAATATATTACACACACACACATATAACATTTATAATTTTATCATTTAATATTTATATGCAGATTTTAAATATACATTTAATTATATCTAAATAAATATTTAAAATCTGATGAATATAATATAAATATCTAATTTTTTTTTAATAAATAATTGGTAAAATATCTATATAATAGAAATTCAATTCTCGAGTAACGTAGTGATCATCTCTAGTATACAAGTTACCAAAAATAAATAAATAACACCAACAGTACAGTAGAGGAAAAAAAATTGATGTTAATAAAATTGTATGCAGGACCCATGGTCTGGATTGAAGTTAATTCTTATAATAAAATTTATAATTTTCATCGTACTTCATTAAAAAAAATTCCCACAAGTTGTCCAAGATTTTGCATCAATTTATTTATTTAATTTCTCTGCTTCGTACAATTCTTTTTGCCTCTATACTAATTCCTGGGGCCGCTTTCCTTGGATTTGTTTTTGGCTTTCTCCAACTTCCAGATACTCTTCTTATAATAATGATAATAATAATAATAAAAAAAACTTCCAGATATTTTTCAACTAACTTTTGAATTTTGGAAAGTTCGTTAGCTGGACATCTGTCGGTTTTTTAGACTTGCAGTAGTATTTTGATCTAAATGGTCGCAGATTTCTAGCCAAGAAATTCAAAAGAAGAAAAAAGGAGTTGGAAGTAGGATCATTTTCTCTTTGACTGCAATATCTCAAAGGAAGTTTGGCCATCCATCTTGAGTAAGTGTGAAATCACAGAAGAGTTGGAAGCCGGGTCTTGATGAACTCAGTTGGGCTAAAGAATAATCTGCAGAAGGGAAGTTTTTCGTCATTTCCCGGAATGCTACTGTATATGGCATTTGGATGAATGAAATAAGAGGGTTCATGGAGGAAAGGATTCGACTCTTGCTGATTTGATTGCTTCGATTATGAAGATTTATTACTATAGTTTTCAGAACACAAATATTCTGCATAAAATTAGCTTTATGTCAGTCCCAGTTTTTTGCTGTATGTTCAAATTGGAGGTTAGGTTGTCTTGATGTGCTTCAGCTTTTGCAATCCTGAACTTCCCATATTCCATTGCCGTTCACTTTTGTAAGTGCTGCAGACTAACGTAACAATCAGATTCCGGCAGCAATTTTCAACCCACAATAGGTTTGAACAATATTGATCAATGTTGACCCTTTGACCTGAGAGTTGACCGATGAAAATAAACATGCATGCTAGTTCACATCCGGCTGGAAAGATTTTGGTGCACCTCTGATTGGGTTTGAATTTTACTTCGGCTTAGCCTATACAAACTATTTCATGCTTTTCATCGAAGTTCTGTAGGTCAGGTCTTCGATTTCAATTGTTTAGAACAAACAAAAGCCTTAAGATCTTTAGAGTGGCAAAGTGCAATGTCATATTTTGTTCTAGTATGACAAAGTTGTTTTGTTTTGAAGGAAACATGCTTACAAAACTGTCAAAATATTATCTGCAAGGTTGTCCATATCACACAGGATTTTGAATTATATGGAGAAGGCTTTCTCGAATATTCTGAATGAAACTAGAATAGTCAAGCCAAGTTTATTAGATGTGTTAGGTAATGTTTCAGCCATTAACTTGTCAAAGCTTAGGATCTCATCATATTGCTGCAACGGATGAAGCTTTGAAGGGGTTCCAAAATCTGTTCTGCAGCCATAAAGAATCAGCTTCTACAGGATACCCATCTTGATTACGATACCAGCTGAAATATGCATGGGTCCTGTTCTTTATATCAAGAATACCATGACCAAAACTAGCTTCACGAAAAGCTGTGTAGCTTGGCCGTGGTTCTGTCATGCTGCAAAAAAAGAAAAGAAAAGGAAAGATAACCATTAACCATTGACATTTTATTCCAACCATGTACTTGCTAGCTAAACTATTCGTGAAACACAAATAAAATAATCAGCAAGTACTTGGTCGCTAATCCTTCTAGATTTCCTCCATCACCAATGGTTATGTAAATGGGGGCAGATTCATCTCTTGTGGGAGTGCACGAACCAGCGACGATTCTATATGCAATGTTTGATATACGATACTGCAATGAAAAGCAATTCAACGCTGTTATATGCTACAAACATGTAGTATGTGATTCGTCACGTTTTCCTTCTCCTGAACAGAACAATTTACTCAATAAACATTCGTATTTGGTCCCACATAGATAGCAGTGTTAGCACCAGAAATCTTTAGATTTTATCCCCTGAATAGCATTCTAAAGGACCAAAATATAATTTGGCATCTGTGTGTTGTGGCTTCGTGTCACGAGTGCATGTCAGTGTCTTTTTCTAATATTCTAAACTTATCTTAACTAGCAGAAGGAAAAGGGCAAAGCAACTTCACTTTGAGATTTATGCTTGTTCTGCATCATCCAAAAGGAAGACTCCCCATAAAGTAAAATTAGGAAAATGTGTGAAGAACAAGTTCTTCACGTAAAGAGCTTAAACAAGGGAGTGGTTGGTTCCTAGATGGCAGGATCCATGCTGTCTGCCAATACAGCATAAGCAATAAAGGGGAGGATACCTGCATAGCTGAGACTAGCTACTACAAACTTATCTTCATAAATCTTTCATTTCAGTACACGTTATTTAAGTGATTCCAAATCAAGAATAGGAGATGGATTGAGAGAAATAACATGTCGCAAATCAGTTAAAAAGTAAAGGCACGTGCATTATTCACTGATGTCACTGCAGTTCAAAATGATCGAAAGGGAAAATATCATATATGGAGAATGTGCACTTACAGATCGCTCATAAGCATGAACATGGCCGGCAAAGACAATATCGACTTTGTTCTCCACAAACCAGGGCTCATACATTACTCTCATGGTTTCCCCTTCCATGTAATGATTTACATAACTGTTATACATTGGAGAATGCATAAGAACAATAAGCCATGGTGTCTCAGTCCTGTTTACTTTAGGCAGCTCGTTTTTTAGCCATAAGTACTGAGGAGTGTATTTTCCTGCAAAATATAAAGTTTAAGTAGAGCACTCTACTGAGAGACTCTTACCAGTCAAGTCTTTGGCAGACATACAAGCAATGTACGCTCAATCTCTCTTCAACAGAGTATAAAAAGGGACTAAGAAAGAAAAATTACCATAAGCTGAGTAGGAGGACATGACAATGATGTATGTTGAAGCTCTTTTGATGGAGTACCACAGAGAAGATGTGCTACCTGATGCTATATACGGGACATGATAGCGGTGGGTATAAGGCTTAAATGGTTTGCTTTCACCCTGCAATGAAATTACCAAGGATTGATCAAGAAAATCATGGTTGAAACCACAGAGAAACACAAAATATAAGCACCAATCTCTCAATAAAAATTGGAAAACAAGAGGCTAAAAGCAAACCAAGAATACTTATGATGCATACAATTTCAGGAGCATAGTCAATTTCATGATTCCCAGCGGTCCAAATCCAAGGTTGATAAGCAGCAACTCTTTCTACGAACCTTCCCCATGTATCCCACCTTGTGTTGTCATGAAATGGATAATCATTTGCGTAAGACAGATCACCGACAAACAACAATGTCTGTCCCTTTGCCGGATTTAATTCATAGTGGGTAAGTGTCCTGTTTGAATCACTAGTTTGACCAAGATCCCCTGCTCAAAATTATTTTAGATTAAGTGAGATGAAGATACAATCTTACAGAAACATTGACACAGGAATAAATAAATTACTATGTTTTCTTGAAATTGAAAAAAAAATAATCTGAACTATACCTATGAGACCAAAAGTGTAAGGAACATCAGGACCAGGTTTAGGAGGAGTAAGAAACCAGAACTGTCTTGTTGTGTTTCCAATTCCAACCTCATAGTAATATTTGGTATCAAACTGCAATCATAGTAAAACTTAATCACAGATTACAAAGTTCACAAAGAATATTCTTGAGTGAGAATCTTGAGCATGCTGCATACCTCCAAATCCTCAATGGTGCAGTGGTGAATATAACCAGAAGTGTAATTGTAGAATTTATACGTCACTATAAAACCTTCAGCAATTTTTTTGTGCCCACTATTTTCAGCCCAGTAATGCACTGTCTTTGAACCAGGCTCATCTTGTGTAACCCAGGACACAATCACACCCTTCCCTTCATGGTCTCCTTGTGTTATATGAACCTCCGATCATCACATAAAATATGAAAAACAGAGCACCATGGTATATTATGTAGAAACATTCAGAATCTGAAGAAGCAATACTCACCTGTTGAGGAGCGTTATAACCAGGAGGGACTCTAAACACGTCACTGTCTAATGGCATATCAAGAGAAAAATCAGCATCTCTTACGTAGCTGCTTGTTATTCCTCCATTAACAATCTCTGCACTACTCAATATCAAACACACCACAAAAAGATGAGAATCCCATCTCCTTTCCGTCTCTGCTCTCCTTGACCGCTTCCAGTTTTCAGGGACTCTAATAAAATTATCATAGACCATCTCTACCATGGCAGAAGAGCTGGATTTTTATTTTTATTTTTTATTTTTTTCTGCTGATGCTAGTATATGGAGCGTGGATTATTCATACTTTGGTACGGATATTTAAGCACGGAGTAAGTCCCCGCCTTTATTGATGTCTTGAAACTACCCTTCAGACATTGCTTTACGTTGTGGACTGAGAAGTGAAGAAGAGCGTTCGACTATCTGTTTATTTATTTATTTATTAATTAACAAGACCATATATTAGTTGTTAGTGTTAAAAATAACCATAAATCAGATTTAACATTTACCACGATAAAGGATTATTTTAATTAATATAGTAAAGATGATGAAACTACGTACATGAAATGCAAACAATTTCCATTTTTATCATATGTTTATAATTTTTTTATATTTTTTAGTTAATTAAAAAAAGATTATTGAGTTTTGAATTACATAATAGAAGTCAGTCCTTTTCATTATATAGTAATTAAATAAATTAAGATTTTCGATGAATTTTAGGTTATAATAAATGATAATCCTCTCTTATTACATGCTAATTAAATAAATTAAAATCATTAAAACTTGAATATGCTTTCCATACAATAAATTTTCAAATACATAAACATTAGTTATTACTATTAGTAAAAACATTAAATGAGTTGAACTTAAATCACCTTCTTGCACTTCAAATGAACAGGGCAATCAGGTACCTCTCCTCCTCCTTCTTTTTTCTCATTTCTTTAACTTTTTCATTAGTTTAATTTTATTTTTTAATATTTCAATAATTTTAAAATAAATATTTATAAAATAAAGCACCAATTAAGTATCAAGATATTTGTTTGAAATTAAAATAACCTTATAGAAAGTAAATCAAAATAAAATTATTAAATCTAATGGAGTCCATAATTAAGGTTTTGGGTTTGTCGGGTTAACTAATAAAATTCGGATCGATTCAATATATTATTGTCTCAATATTAAAAAAAATATCATCTTTAATTTTTTTTAAGTCTAATCATATTTTTAACTGTTTATTTAGATTGTTTTTAGAACCGTCAAGTTGACTAGATCATATCGGTGTAACTTCTAAATAATTTAATTTAAAACTTGAATTAAATAAAAAATCAAATCGAAAAGTTTTAAAATTAACTCCATCGAATCTAATAATAATATCAGAAAATTCCTTATTGACTGAATATTTATTTTAGATTTAAATTCATTTTATCAAATCCGCAGCTTATTGTGTACAGTAAACTAGTTTATTTTTATTAAATTTAAACCATTTCTCAACTTGTTTGTAATCCGTATGATAACCACCAGTGTCCCGTTATCAAGTACCAACCAACCACAGGATAGAAGAGTTGTTGGATTGAATGAGGGAGATGAGACTGGTAGTCAGCGGACACTCCAAGTGAGCGGTCAGTCAAAGAGGCCACGTGCCAATCATTTGACCAACGCAATTTATCCTTAGAACGACCTGTAGTCTATCTCGTGATCAGTTGATCTTGCAGCGAGGACAGGTCGTCTATGCGCCATGTCTTGTCTTCTAAACACTACACCAGTCGCCTTCTCGTGTTGCTGCCAAATCCTGACAGAAATGAGATGGTGAAAAAGAAAGGAACGATCAGTCAATAAATAGATGAATGCCATAGATATTTTCAGAACCCTTTAAAAATGAATCCAATATTATATACAAATAATAGTTATTAAACCTAACTTAAAAATCTACCACTAAAATATAATTCATATTAAATTTAAATTTAAATTTATTTTAATATCGATGGAAAAGATGGATATTGACAAAATCAAAATTATTCTTTTGAGAGGACATGGTATATATTCCCTGGTTTAATTTAATGTGTCTCGAGCGAGCTTTTATGCCTTATACAATTATTAAACTTAGGACAGAAATTGACTGAACAATTCTCCTCCTTTCTTGCAATGGGCCCGTAAAAAATCTTGCCTTGGATGATAAGTGTTTAGGTCAAAAAACTTCTGTTGGAGAAACAGAAATGGTTGAGAAGACTACAAACAACGTTTGGACCGATGGTTGTGGGACAACATAATGTTTGCAACAGAGCAAAGCAACAATATGGTGTTATTTGTTTTTTAATTATGCGGAGTGTAACTTAACTGATTAGATTTTAAATTTTTTATTTAGAGATCACCAGTTCAAGTTTCACATATTAAAATAATTCAATTAACACAAAAATAAATACGAACATGAAAGAGAAATATATAATTTAACATCACAAACTTTAAGGTTACTAGAAACTTACATGATCGTTAACTTTAGAGCCTCTGTAATTAGTTGATGTATATGCAAGCTAACCCGAATATCTATATTAATAATAATAAAAAATAATATGGTGTTATTTTTACTCGTCCTCAACATACCAAATACAAGATGCAATCTCATCCATTCATCATATTGGATTTTGTTTTCTTTTATATGCCTCTAGATGACCATCAAAGTATAAAAAAAAATGAAGAAAAGAAAGGATTAAACAATAAAAAAGAAAGGAAGTTTTCCCGACCAATTTGTAATCAAACTGAAGCTTCCAAGGTCTTTTGCATGAAATTTGATAAAATCGAGGTCTGTTATAGAATAAAATAATAAATAGCAAATCTTTGATTTACCTTTAAAGTATTACGAGATTTATTGTCACTATGTTCTTGATAATATGAGATTAATTCTGGTTGTTACTTGAATATATTTTTCAACGAGTTTTTAACAATATTTTTTAATATTTTTATGTAGTCTTCCTTACTTTATATCCTAGTATTTTTAATACTTTAATTTTTCTCTTAAATTTAGAGTTTAAACTCATCTTATTAAGAGATATTTAAATTAAATAACTTTTAGTCTAAATTTTTTTGTTTAAAAGTGAATCTAAACTAATATAGTGTTGTTGGAATCTCGTGAGATATAATAAAACTTTAAAGTCAAATGATTCTTTATTGACAACAACAATAAAAATTCATTACTTTTAAAGTGTTTTAACAAGTAAGTTTTATTTTTTTATTTCAATTTAAATATAGTTATTTTTATTATTAGTATGCAATATAGACTTTAATTTTGTATCAAATACAAGTGTGAATCAATGCTAGAGTGCTAGTATTTGTTTTTTTTATATTTATATTAAAAGCATGTTTGACATAAATTTTATTATTGCATGAATGTATATTTAAAATTGTATGCACTCTAGGTTTTTATTAAATATTTTTTTTATATTTTGAATACTCTTATTATAATAAATTAAACACACTAATCTAATACATTTAGAACATTGAAAAACAAACTTCACTTAGCTATGGATTTGAGAGATGGTTCTGCCATTCATTTGATTTAGTTTTTTCATATCCAGGCAATTTCTTCTGTTCAATTTTGGCTGATTATGCTAAGAATAAGTGTTAGATTGATTCCAAAAAAAAGCCAGAATATCTCCGATTGTTTTCTATTATTTTTTTAAAGTCTATTTGGAAGTGTAGTTGCGGTTATTTTTCAAAGTGATTTTCACTCGGAAATGTATTAAAATAATATATTTTTTTATTTTTTTAAAATTATTTTTGATATTAGTGCATCAAAATGATATAAAAACACCAAAAAAATATTAATTTGAAGCAAAGAAAAAATTAAAAAAAATTAATTTTTTTTAAAAATGCATTTAAAATACAAAAACAACATTTTGAATATTTCCAACATTTTAGCGCATTTCTACTCTTTGCCATTTTTCCAAATTGAGTAACAAAGCATTTGCAAAGCTGGCAAAGGGCCTCCAAGCACAAATCCGAAAAGGGTTAAGAAATTACCATTTCTGTGTTACATGAAGACAAGAAGTCCCCAGCTGAATGCCACTTGTTATCTGAACTCCACAGTAAGATACCCTCCTCAATAAATTAACTTTATAGCTAGTCGCAGAGAGAATAGATTCTACGTCGTCCTGTGATTGGAACCTTGATCCATCTTTCAAAAGGCAGAGAATTGAACCGTTTGGCAATGAACTTAATTCTTTATCAATCTTTTATGCAACAATCACTAGACAAATTCCCACAAGAGCTCCAACATCAGACGACTATGGTAATGGTTCTTCTGGGAATTTCAAGTGTGTTTTTGATTCACATTACACACCCTGCTTAGTTCTCTTTAGTAACGTAAGGTTTTGGGTGATGATTTAGCAGGAAGAAAGCATGCCAACGAGTTTGGTAAGCAATGGTTGCGTTGATATTCGAGGCAGAATTGCAGACAAGCGAACTACTGGAGGATGGAAAGCTGCTCCTTTTATTATAGGTTCTTAATTAAACCAGCTCTTGCAAATTTGTCAATGGTTTCAGGATTAACCTGGCTGTTTGGTGCCAGCTTATGCATGTATGTGCCCTCTCCTTCAAATTGGCTTCTTGGCCAGCAGAGGCTGATTTCTTTCTTCCTCTTTTTTTTTTTTTGGTGCTTGTAGTGAATGAAGTTGCTGAGAGGCTAGCATTTTTTGGTATAGCTGTGAACATGGTAGCTTACTTGGTCTTTGAAATGCATCAGTCACTTCCAAATGCTGCAACTCATGTGACTGACTGGATTGGAGCTGCCTATGTCCTCACTCTCTTCGGAGCGTTTTGTGCTGATGCTTACCTGGGCCGATTCAGGACCATCATTGTTTTCTCTTGCATCTATACCGTAGTAAGAAATCAGGATTTCCCCTTTCATTTAGTTTCCACATGGCCTGTGAGTAGTGTTTGTTTAAGTTGTTGGAATTATTTTTTAAAATATTTTTTATTTAGAAATATATAAAAATAATATTTTATTATTATTTTTTAAAATTTATTTTTAACAATAACACATCAAAACCATCTAAAAACAAAAAAAAAAAACTAATTTCAAGCCAAAATAAAATAAAATTTTATAAAACATGGTTTTTACCGCAAAAACAAACATGTTATGACTTTAGTTTTTTTTTTGTGTTTTTAGATATTTTTGATGTTTTTTTTTACATTTCATTTTTTTTTGAAAAAAAATGAAATTTTTTTATTTTTTATTTATTTTAAATTAATTTTTTTAATGTTTTCGGATTATTTTGATATATTAATGTTAAAAATAAATTTTAATAAATAAAAAATATATATTATTTTAATATATTTCTAAATAAAAATTACTTTAATAAAATATGTGCTACTAAAATATCAAAATACCAAGGTCATCCACCATGAAGGCGACATAATGTTGAATTGGGCTTCAAATGTTATACAATCAAGGCTCTGTATTCTGTACCTGCAAATCATCTGAACTGGATTCAACATGATCTTTTCTTTTTCATTTTTTTTGTTTTGCATTTATGGGCTTTAAAAAATCTAGAGCAGTGCTTGAGAAATGAGATTGGCCTAATTTTGCTGTTTGACCGAATTGTGTTTTTGGTCTGGACCGCAGGGAATGGTATTATTGACACTCTCAGCTTCTATAGACAGCTTACGTCCACCAAAATGCATGGTAAGGCTATGCCCACAAGCAACCGATGGCCAGACAGGGTTCCTCTATGGTGCACTGGCCCTTATTGCCCTTGGAACCGGCGGTATCAAGCCATGTGTCTCATCTTTTGGGGCTGATCAATTCGACGAGGCAGACGAGGAAGAATTGCCAAAGAAATATGCTTTCTTCAACTGGTTCTTCTTTGCTATAAACATGGGTGCTATCTTGGGTATAACAGTCTTGGTATACATAAAAGAAAAGAAGGGATGGGCCTTAGGTTTTGGGCTACCTACAGGGGCCATGGTTATTTCTACCATCATTTTAGCAGCTGGCATTCCTTTTTATCGTTTCCAAAGGCCCATGGGTAGCCCTTTCACCAGGTTTGTTCAGGTCATGGTGGCTTCTGTAAGGAATCATTTGAATGGAGTCCAGGTTCGACATCAAACCGAGCTTTACGAGGTTAATACCAAGGAATCTGATATCAAGGGCTCCCAAAAGCTGTTTCACACCTTACAGTACAGGTAAATTTTTAACAAAACGTTGTCTAGTTGTCCCCTCCCTGAAATGCAATTGGTCGTGTATGTACACAGTCTATAGTCCACTGGTGCTAATTTTTACCACATGCTTTAGTTTTTGAATTAGAGCTAAAACGCTAACCTTCAACATCAATGAAGTCCAATTCAGTCCCTTGAGATTGTCTTAGAAGATAAGAGTTGATCAGATTTTCATTTGAAGTTCTCATATTTAAACTTGATATCCCACATGTTTAATAAAACTTGATAATGTCATGTTTAATTGTCTTTCTTGGATCTATAATTGCTTGATCATGATGTTCATTCGTCCGGAGTTTTTTCTTTCCTGCTAAAATTCAAGGGACTTGTATATTATGGTGCAGTTTCTTGGACAAGGCAGCGGTTGTGACAGATTCTGAGGCTGACACAGGGAACCGTTGGAGACTTTGCACAGTAACACAAGTAGAAGAATTCAAGTCTTTTATCAGAATCCTCCCAGTATGGGCATCCACAATTGCATTCTCCATCTCCTTTGCTCAGCTCTCGACCTTCTTCACCAGCCAGGCCAACATCATGGACCGAAAACTCAGCTCCAACTTCAAAATTCCAGCAGCTTCTGTCCCCGTTTTCAGTACCCTCAATGCCCTCATCCTCGTCCCCATCTACGAAAAAGTAATAGTCCCTATCCTACGTAAACGCACCGGCCACACCCGCGGCATCACATCATTGCAACGCATAGGAGTTGGTTTATTTATTTCCATATTTGCACTGATAGCTGCAGCATTGGTAGAAAAAAAGAGACGCGACAGTCCTAACCCTTCAGGCATGAGTGTGTTTTGGTTGTTTCCACAGTTCTTTTTAATAGGCAGTGCAGAAGTTTTCACCTATGTAGGACAGCTAGAATTTTTCTACGACGAAGCAACTGATGGGACAAGAAGTATTAGTAGTGCGGTGTTTCTTAGTGAGATCGGGATTGGAAGTTGGTTCAGCACTGCAATAGTTAAGATCATCGAAAGTGCCACTGGTGGAGAAGACAAAGGGTGGTTAAGGAATAATCTTAATAAAAGCAGGCTTGATTATTTCTACTGGGTGTTAACTGTGATTAATGCGGTTAATTTCGTAGTTTATTTGTGGATTTCTGTTGTTTATAAGAGTAGAGGTGGTGCAGTCGGGACGGTGAGAGACGAGGGTGTCGTTGACATGGGTGATGATGGTGATTGATGGAAAAAGAGGAGGATACAGGTGAATTCCGAGGTGTGTCCTTATAAGTAGTTGCATTTGCTTTATTTGGTTTCTTTCAATATTTCTACTGCTAACTTGTTTCGGTTGAATGTAAGTTTTATAATTTTAGTTTTATTCGCGGCTAATTCAGGTCTTTTTTTTAGCCTAAATAGATTGTCTGCTATCTTTTTTTTTTTTTTTTTTCCAACCACATAGAAAAAATTATTTTGGTAGTTAAATAGCTTCTATTTTTTACATTAATTTCTATATATATATAATATAATTATATTTTAAATTTAATTATATAAAAGTTGAAATAACATAATAGTATCAATGAATATATTTTTTAAAATTGTAATTAAAACTATTTTTTAAAATATAATCACTAAGGATACTGCAATGTCAAACATGTATATATACGGGTTCAACTTTTGGGATTGAGATTTTCTTTAATGATCTCCGGCAGGAAGAGTGATTAGACACGAAATGTTTTTTTGAAGAAGGGAAAAGTTGTTAAAGATAGTATGGATGCGATTCATATCATGATTAAAAGGGAAATGAAGAATCCTGCTGTAAATTAAAAGAATTGCTTTTGGAAAAGTAAAATTGCTCCGTGATAATTATCTGTGGATAGTAATTATTAATCATCATCTTTAATGATGTGATCTTGGGATCCGTCAATCCTCCCTTAATCTAACCTAGAATTTTGTCAGTTTGCTTCTGTCTTTTAGCCTCCGATTGTAGAAAAGTTCATGTAGTAAAATTGGAGTACTGGGGCACAGGCACTTCCAGCTGGAGGTTGACTAGAAATAGTCTCCGAACTCAGGAGTTGCTATTGCCTGATGGAGGAGCTTCAGACCAAGGAGAGATCAGGAGCTTATATCATATTCTATGCCTTCCCCATATGATAAAATATTACCCCAAGCCTTCTTCGACAGAGTCGCGCCTAGTACAGACATTTTCATCTTCATTCAAATGCGTAATTCATCGAAAATAATGATCATTTTACTCGGATTGGGGCTGTGGGGGACCGAGGAAGGAGTCCTATATGGATCAACCATATCTAGAGAGTGAGGGTCAACTTCAAGTGCCAAACTACTAAGTTACAGCTGAAGATCATGGCTGTGAGACTAATTTAACTTAGTTTAATTATTAGATAAAACAAGATAGTGAGATTCAAATTATTTATTGCTTGCTTATTAAAACTCCAATATCATATTAGAAACTTAAATCAATTCAATATTTTAACTATTATGACTGATTGTTTTTCTTAATTTCTTTTACTTTAAACCAGGTGCGGGTGATTTATGAATATGCTACAAGATCTTTCTAATCTTGGCCTAAATACAAGTGTAATTACTGAAATTCGAAATCAATATATCCAAGAGAAATGCTCAAGTCCCAAACAAAGCTTAACCATGCCACAACTCAAAAAAAGATAGATCGAAATCACCAGTGATCAGAAGTGGAAAACGTAGTGAAGACTTGGCATGCAAATCTTGCACTCATTTCTTGTAGGTCAATTCTCGCGCACCCCCCTTGTGGAACACATTAAAATATATTCTTCTTTGTCCTGTACGGACACCAGAGGCTAAACGGCCTCATCTCTTAATAATGCGGTCGATGTTTTTCATGCATATATCACTATACATCATCATGATCAAATAAAATGAGCAGTACTTTCCGACCAAAATTATTTTCAACAAGGGCAATGTCAAGACGGCAATATGAAGACGAGCGTGCTTGTAAAATGAAAATGGGTATCAAAATTAGTAAAGTGGGGTCGAATCCATGATGATCTTGGAGCATTAGCTTTTTGCAATCTGCATATCTTTATAATTTCGTAAAACAAACCATAATTTAACATATATATATATATATAAAGAAAGCATAGGGGATTTCAGGCCTTTAGGGCCACATTAGTGATGATAATCATAATGTCCATCCCCTCAAAATCTCCCCTTTCTCAACCTCCTACTAACATGAAATGACTGAAACATACGGAAAAAAAATTTAAAAGAACTTCTTCATACACACACAAGCCATCTTAATTAATAGAGCAGTACTGCCTTTTTTTTCTTCTTTTTCATGGGATCTTGGCTCTCCGGCCAACTGTGTGGTTAAGAGTTAAGAGGCTTTGCCGGTCAAACATTTTCTGTTGACGAGGGGAGAAGTGGCTGAGTGAGGGAGGTCTTGATGTGGGTTTGAGCCCTGCTGATTCCATGCTCAGGAGTGGACTGAATGGCAGCCTTTTCCAAAGCCAAGAACTTCTTTTCCTCACTTTTGCCCCATAGGACCAGGTACAATCCTATAATGATCAACGCTGCCCCAATGATCCTGTACACACAAAATCATAACAAACAAAAAAAGCATATCCCATCAGAAAAAAAAAATATTAAAAATCTACACACGCTCCAGTGTGATCAATTCTGTTCGTTCTCCTGTGCCCTCAGCAGCAGTTGTCTGACCTAGCTCTACCACATACCCTTGTGGCCTTGTCCTTTGGGAAGGGATAAACAAAAGAAATACCACTAAATGGAAAGAATATTTTGGTCATTTAAACTTGTCAAAGATTAGTTAAAAATCCCAAAAATTATTGTTAATCCTTATGGCTGGAGATAGACGTGGAGCCAATAGAATTCATGATTAAAAAATAATAAATAAATAATCAAGGGACCTACCCTCCTAAATAGAATTCTTCCCCTAAAGCAATGGAGGCCATAATAGCGACAACAAGAGTCTGAACAGGTTGATAAACAGCCACAAAGACAGGGCCACCTCTGTCAATGCACCATATCTGTACAGCGAAGGCAATCCCTGATGCTACCACTCCCTGCAATTTTCCAACAAAAAAAGAAGTTTCTTGCTCACTTCATTTTCAAAACACCCACCACTCTACATTATTGCGCGCATAGCCACTTTTGGATCATATCATATAACAACTAGAGAGAAGCTTACAATGTATATGGAGAAAGCTAATAAAATATAGTGTATCAATAAAGATAAAGGTGGCATTTGACTGATCAGCAACTGGGGTTCGCACATGCACAAAGACTACAACAAAGCTACCCTTTTATCTCTGATCTAAGAGTACTTGACAGGATTTTAAAGCACGCACTGGACTGGAGTGGTAGTTTTTTTTATTTTTTCTTAAAATGTCTATAAAAATATATTTTACTTGAATGTTTTATTTAGTGTCATTTTATAGTTTTAACGTTTTAATATTAAAAATAAAAATAAAATTTAAAAAAATTATTTTAATCTATTTTCAAGCAATCATCCATCCCAGACACTAAAATTCAACAAGCTATTTTTTCATAATTAAAAAAAAAAAAG
>Ga0307517_10008015_pt1 | contig 15241 bp, 4 predicted proteins | sample 23_EM_MG_FD_194515 | JGI IMG/M metagenome (GOLD analysis project Ga0307517, IMG submission 194515) | Populus trichocarpa ectomycorrhiza microbial communities from riparian zone in the Pacific Northwest, United States - 23_EM | ecosystem: Host-associated > Plants > Roots > Unclassified | place...
TTTCATATATATAACACACTCACACTCTTGTTGCTCATTAATTATGTAATGTTTTTGGACATCTATCTTTCATTTATATAGTGTGTGCAAGGGCGGAGGTATGTTAAGGGTTGGGGTGGGCTGTAGTCCAGGTCAAGATTTTATCAATATTTTTTAACTAGTTTTATGTAAAAAACAATTTGTAATTCTCGATTGAGTTATCAAAAAATTCTGAAAATTTGTGTGAAACCTTCTAATATAATGTTTTAGCTTTGGTTAAAATTTTATAATTTTTTGAGAAATTCAGAAATTTGATGAAAAATTACAATTTGACTAGTTTTACGTACGTTATTGGGTATAATTTTCAATCTGACCATCAGATTGAGCTGAAATTTTACGAGGGATCTTAAAATATATTGAATAAAATCTGGTTAAAAGTTTAAGATGAACGGAGCTTTGTAGTGCTAACAAAAAAAAAACCGTCAAATAAAAGCAAAATGACTCATTAAGAGTAAAATGGTTATTTGTCATTAAAAAATAAAACAAATTAGCTCTTCATTCCTTTTATATGTTGCCGACTAGGCAGAAGTAGGAAAAGAAAGAAAAGAAAAGGTTAGAGAGAAATAGAGAAAAGCAAGGGACAAACATAAAAAAAATCCAAGAAAAAAAAAATAAAAAAAGTGAGAGAATATTTTTGTAAACTTATAAAATCTAACTTATAAAACACTAATATAAAAAAGAATCAAGTGAAGGAAAGAGGAATTGAGAGAGGGAAAAAATTTAATTACTTTATTTTCCAGTTGACATGAGATTTTTATTTTATCCCGATTGAAGAGTTGTTACAATATCGATTCAGATTCGATTATAGATGAATTATATTCCACAAAATATCAAAGGATGTAACTTTAATAGTAAATTTATTTTTACTTTCACTTCAATTTTATATATTTTTAAATTTATTTTTTAATATTTTAAATAATATATTTAAATTAAAACTTTACTGTTAACTTTAAACAATTATCGGGTTGAAGCTGATTAATTGAGTTTACCAAGGGAGAGCATAATTGCATAAATGTAGCCATCAATGGACGTATCAGCCACCGACAGGCACACGTAGGAGAATAGTGGAAAATACGTAGCCAGCCAGACACCTAACCACTACATTTCATGCCCTAACTTTTTTCGTTTGTCTTTTATCCAATTTCACCGTATTTTATTTTATTTTTTATGGAAAAAGAAAAATAAAAAATCAGACCAGACATTCGCAATTAATAATGGGCCATGCGGATCTTCGGTCACACGTGAAAAACAACTTGTCGAGATGTGGAAGAAAACATCATGTCTTAATATATTAGTTGTATAAATCCAAATAAATAATAATGTTAGTTAACGAGTTGTTTACGAAAAGAAGGTATCCATCAGAAGATCAACTCCTAATTAATTACTCTTAATCAAGAGTGTTTAAGCGTCTAATGTAAACCGCTAATTGTTCCAAGTAAATGTGACAATCAATTTTCGATATTAATGGTTGCTTCTCTAATTATCAATTATTGCTTCATTAAATTTGCTTCAATATCAATAGCCTTATGATTCAATATTTGTTTATTCATTCAATAGCTAGTAAATTACTTGTACAATATTTGTTTATTTATTTAGATTAAAAGGAGGAAGCTTTAAGATAGGTTGAAAGGAGTGAAAAAAAGGTGCTCTCAACTTGTTCTATTAAGTACATGTTATGTAGCACTTGAGAAGGAAGGGAGGTAACGAGGCATTCTTTTGATTATCTCACAATGGCTATGTACGTTCACCATCAGATTTAATAGTTTTATCAATAAAATTTTTTATCGGTATTTATACTAACAGTTCATTTGTGATTATTTTATCGATGGGAAAACGTTCGTCAGAAAAATGCTTGTCGGTAATTTCTGATCTGTCAGTAAGTCCATCGTTAATAAATTTACTGATGGCTTTACAGACGGAACATGCATGCAAAAAAAAAAAGTAAAGATTAAAGTCCTTGGGATAAAATTATTTGCAAATGAAATTATAAAGTGGTTATAATTATAAGATTCCTATTGCATTAAAACATTGTTCTTAAATATTTCTAGTCAATCCTCATTTAAAACTAGATATTAATTTGAACTGTTGAGACTAATACATATTATATTTTTTCATTTATAGAAGGAAATAGTTGTTTTCATAAGCTGGGGTATAAGAAATATCTAAAACTATTATGTAAGTGATTGTTAGGTGACATATATATTAAACTAACGTGCATGAGAATTCCATATAGAGAGAATATTTGTGTCCGTGAAAAGGCTCATGTAATAATTATATAAGTGATTCTTAAACTTGAGATCAATAAGTTATCATATATAAGGAATGTTATGGTTTGATCTTAATTACATGTTGTTTTAATCAATGATAACAAACGAGAAGACATTAGATATAACATGAACTATATAAAAATATTTGAGTGATTAAAGGAGGATTCATCACCCAAAATGAATTAGAAAAAATGTTCAATGTGTTCTCAAATAATATTAATTATGAAATCATTGTGTAAAGTAGAATGAGATTTGAAAAAAGTTTCAAATCTTATTTAAAAATTCAATGACTAGAAGTGTTAAGAACAAACATGATTTGATAGAGCAGACACACTTCATGCTATAATGTTAAAATCATAACATTCTTGATGAGAGGATAATAATTACACCAAAAAACTGCTTATTGAAAGGTTAAGTCAAACCACATATGACTTTTACTTTTCTGATATTTAAGGGATCATGACACGTTGCTAGATGGTGCACTTGATCTTCAAATATAAATCAATTAATTATTAAATTGATAATAAATTAAATTATTTAATTTATTTAATCCTATTTTGATTGGGATTATAATTTATATTTGGGTCGACATATTAAGAATCTAATAGGTCACTAATAATAACTATGGATAAAAAATTAAATCATAATGATTAATCAAGTGAGTCTTGATCGAATAAATTTCTAAAATTATATTGAAATAATATATGTGATATTATTTAAGGAGTAAATTGATATTTTATCATTTATAGGGTTATTAGAATTTCTCTATAAATAGAATCATATGCCTTATATTTTTTAGTAGAGAGAAAAACTAGGTAAGTGATAAGACATGTGTACATAAAAATACCAAAAATAAATATAGAGAATTAGTACTCGAAGGTATAACGATCCATCTCTTTTAAAATAGGTCTTAAGAGATTTTTCATTGGTGGTTCGTGTGGATTATAGTTAGAGATCAAACACTTGGATGATTTGTGGTTTGCGACAACTCAACCTTAAAGAAAATGATCAAACCTTAGAAAGAAAATTTGATCTTCAGATAATTTTTGTATAAATCCTATACGACTTTAAATTATCTAAAGGGGTTCTTAAAACATCAAAAAAATAATAATTAAATTACTGTTTTTATTGCATTCATATGCTTTCATGAAACCCAATAGACCACCCACTTAAACATCATGTTTTACAAGTTGATTGTATGATCATCCAAAATGAAGATAATTATTCTACTTGATTAACCCTAAAAGTAGACTACATGCTATACTTGCATGCTTACTCCTCACGCCATGCAAATTTATATGATTTGTGAGTTTATTAAAGATGCATGAATGATCAAGTATAACTCTAAACTAATCAATTCACTCACAAGCATATAGAGATAGAAGGGGTTCCCATTCTTTCCTTCGAATCTCTCACCATCTTTTACATTTTACGTGCAAACACACACACTACTTCAAAGGTTTCCCTTCACCTATACTAGTACTAACTTAAGCATCAGAGGATCCTCTGAGCCTGTCAGGAGACTTGTTTGGAAGATGCTTGTAAAGCCCAATTTCAATAGTTATCTTAAACAATTAATTTTTAAAATTCATCAACCAACTATGTAAAGTTATAGAATTCTTTTAAGTTTGCTCTAGAATATATCAAATTTGAGTCAAATAGTATTGAAAAAATGATGGATTTATTAGGACTAATTTTCCTATTTGGATTACTTATCTTCTATCGTCCTGTTAGGGTTTAAAGCGACAAAGGTAATTGGTTTAAAAAAGCTTCAAAACTCTTGTATCATTCTACATTACTATTTTAATTTTACCCTTCCAAGACACTAGCAAAAGAAGTGCTTAAAAGTGAGTGGTGTGAAGCAAAATAGATTGGAAAATTGCAAGTGTAGATTGTAGAGGTTCTAGAAACCAAAAACAAAATGGAAGTTTTAAAATTAAAATTTCTCAATATGAAGAAAATACATTTGCCTGTTCTTTACATATTTTATTTTAAGATAATCTCCATGCCCATCACTATATCAATATTATTTTTATTCACCATTTATTGTTAGAAAGAGTAATATTATAATCATTTTTAAAATCCCATTGAATAATTTAATCCTTTTTTAGCTGAATTTTATTAGTCAAACGATCAAAAATCCAAGTAGTACTACTTTCACTTATTTCTCGTGCAGTGAGGTGAGAAGTCTAATTCACACTTTAACTCAGAGCACAGAATTTCCTTGCAATTACCAAAGAAAGATGCTTTTTTTTCACTTAAATTTAAGTTGCTTCTAATAAAATTTTGTTTCCAAGTGGAACAGCGATTTCGAGCTTTCATGGCTTGTTTGTTTCACAAAGCTTCTATTTCTATTTTTAAGTGTGTTTTTTAAATATTTTTTAAATATTTTATAATAATTTTGATGTGCTGAAATTAAAAATAAAAAAATCTAAAAACATTTATTTTAGTAAATTTTAAAACAAAAAACTATCTTAAAATATATTTTATACCACAATATCAAATACTTCACTAATTAAATTCTCAAAAGTAGAGGGTTAAAAGTCTTCCCCTATGTTTTTCTTTGTCGAGAAGCTATTCTTCTCATTCTAAAATGACAACTTCAATTATAAATAAATTTCTCAAAATGGAATCATATAACTTTGTCAATCAATAATTTTATATATGCTTTAAATTGGTAGTCTGTCTATTCCTTCTGCAAACGTATCTCTCTTTTAGAATTATTTTTCCTCCAATTTTATGCATTATTCATGAAAAATGAACATAAGATTCTGATTTATGAAAAATAAACAGAAAAATCACGAAGTTAAATTCTCAACCAACTAAATATTAAAAGTCAAAACTTAAAAAAATAATAATTAATAAAAAACCAAAAGATAATTTTATTCATCATTGGCTAACTTTCTAAACTCTTGATTCGGGTCATATGATCAGATTAATTTTGTAGAGTAAAAGGTGAAAAAGAATTACGAAACTTAATTTTCAAATCTACCCAATGCTAAAAGGGAAAATTGAAAAAAATCCAATTAAAAAAACATTGAAAAAGCCTAGTCAATCTAAATTAACTTACTAAACTCGCAACTCAAGTTATAAGATAGGGATAACTCTAAAGAAAAGAAAGCAAAAAACATTATTAAGCTCCATCCTCAACTAATGCAATATTAAAAAATAAAATTAAAAAAAATAAAAAAGATTCTAAACAAAAAATTTTAAAAAAAAAGGTTCATAGTTGATGAAAGGACCATTGTTATTTTGAAAAGAATGGCCATATAAATCGAGAAGAGAGAAAAGAAAGGAAAAAATAAAAACAAATGAGATTTTTGTCGCCTCCACCAACTACACGTGTTGCATCATCGGGATAACCTCGCCGAGACGCTTTCAAAGCCACAAAAGACGTTGCATTCTGACACCGGAAGAAGTCTCATGTGCCGATAAAAAGCAGTTCCTGCACATGAGATCCACATTTCTTAACAATAAAAAAACATTGTTAAATCAAAATTCATTTAAATTTAGTTTAAAAGGATCAAATTGAAAAATAAAAAACTCAGTAACTTCAAAAAAAAGGGCCTGATCATTTTCTACTAGTGCAATTCAGTCCCTGAATTTTTAAATAAAAAAAATTAATAATCAAAACGGAAAATTTATCAAAGCAAAAGAAGAAAAAAATAGAAGTAAAACACGAATCCAGCGAGAGCACAGTGATTCAACAGTATTTTTGCCATGTAATCTAAGTTTAGTTAATTAATTAATAATTAATAGGCATTATGAGATTCCTATGTCAGCATGTGGGCCCATTAGAGTTCAGACAAAAACTAGGCCGTAGCATGACGATGATGTTGAGGCCCGCAAACACCGTATAGTCAAAATCAGAGGCAGTCAAAATCAAGGCTGTAAGTAATTGTGTCAACGATCATCAGTCTGTCTTGGAATTTGTTGCCAAGACAGTAGAGTAGACTACACATCGTCTATTCAGTAATTGTAGTCGAGGTTGACGTGTCCTCGTAAGGTCATGTCGTATTGTTACGTAAGGGATTACCCCAATTCTTGGTAAATTTTGATTTGCCTTGTGAGTTTAATTTTATCTTCATTGATTTCTCAGTTTAACCTCAAAACTTAAAAGCTTGCTTTGTATTAATAAAAATAGTAAATCTTTTTTGTTATTTGAAATTTTCATGTAAATTTCAATTTTCTAAAACACAAAATACATGTAAATTTCTATTTTCTTTTAAAAGTTTATAAATCATATCAATATCATCTTAAAAATAATAATTATATCGTTAAATAATAATATTGATGATAATGATAATAAGAAAAAAAATAAAACGTTATTTTTTATTCATTTCTTTATGTCATAAGATATGGTAAAATTTTGAAACCCCTTTTTTTTAGTCCTTGACAATTATATGTTTTGATCACTATACATTATTTTTTACAGTCTTATCCTCATTTATTACATTCACATGATTTTAAGCATGATAACTTATTTTGATTCACAAGCTAATTTTATATATTAATCAACATTGACACAATGAGGATCAAATTTCACACATAAAAAATAGTTTCCCTTTATCCTTTTTACTGTTCATGGGATATAAAATTACATTTTAGTCCCTTAAGTGTTTTGTTTTTAAAAAAATTTTATGTTTCAATACTAAACTTTATTTTTTTATGTTTTAGTTTCTAAAATTTCAAAGAAGAGAGTCGCTAGAAAATGGGAGATTTAAGACAAAATAGTGGCCAACCATATTTTGACAATAAAAAAAGTTGATCTTGATGTCAATGGGTTCGTCTTGGAGTAAGGGGATTGATAGAGGTGTTTTTTTTTCTCCTTTGAACATAAAAAAGTCTAGCCGCTTATATTTTAAAGGTGAGGATTAGGCTTTGTTTTCATTCATGAGTTCCTAAGGTTACAAAGGTCATAATAAGATATCTTATTACCCATGCTTCACTCAAAATAACATGACTAGTGCCAGTCATCCATCATATTCTCTACCTTATCAGGCTTACCCTACACCAAAAAAAAAACTAACCACCTTATTACCAAATTTTTTTAACCATAATCCATATTCATACCACCATAATACTCAACATTATTACAATCATCATAATATCTAAAAAAAAAAAAGTCAAAATAAAGAAAAACAACCACCCATTTCAATGCCTTTGAAAGAGGTATACCAACACCTGATCAAGTTGTTCTCATCACTTATAAGACCTTACAACCACCTCACCCATACTGGTACAAGCTTTAGGAGAAATATAATTACCATTGAAGTGCAGTTGGGAACAATATTGAGGCATGTAGAGTGTTTAAAAAAGATGTCATCATGTTATTCAAGCTAGCATGGTTGGATATTTTTCAATTTGGATGCGAACAATTCTAAGGTAAACATCGATCATCTTTCAAACCTTAACAATATCAATGATGAGGGTGTGAATGCATTGACTTTTAAAGACATGACATGTGAGGTTCACTCATTTTTTTAAGGTTGAAACTGTGTTAAAAATCTTTCTCTCATAAAAGTTCATTAACATGAAATATTAATACAATTAAAACAAATTGTTAGAGAAATAAAAATGGATTTAAAAAAATACTTAGTTGACATGTTTTTGTGTAACCTAATACCTTTTATCCCATATAAAAATAAAATGAGATTTTCTTGTAGATTATACAATAAAAAGTTGAAGAGTCATAAATGAACTTTAACAAAGTAGTATGAGTTTAACTATCATGTGTGTACTCAGCTTGGGTTCAGGCACATAAAAAAAAATAGCGAGAATTAATTCTTCACCATTTTGGTTTTAAAATGAGTATAAATAGGGGTTGAAAATGAGATACTTTGAAGACCTTTACAGCAGCTCTCTAGCCTTCTCTCTTTCCTTCGTTTTCTTTATCTATTACCCTTTTCTTTCTCTAATATAATGCTTAGGTTCTAGTTTTTTTAGATAGTTTTTAGTTTTAAATTCATTTGGTTCATTGTTGTTTAGTAAAGTATCTAAACAAGAAGAAGTTATTGGAATCTTAGGAGACTCGTTGCATAAGAGTCTTGTTTGCACCATAAAGAGTAATAAAACCTTAATGACAAAGGATTGATCCTTGACAACAACAAGTAAGTACCTTATATCTACACTTATTTTAAATTAACCTAAAATAGTCTTTATATGTGATAGTATGCATGCTAAGATCTATCATTATTTAAGTTAAATTTTATATACTCTTTGGTATGTTTTGGATAGATGCTAGGTTTCTATTTTGATCCTCATTGCAACTTTCTTTGATTATATAAATTATGTGCTATATAAATTACTATTTTCTTCTCTAATCAAATGCTTAGGTTCCGATTCTTAAAAAGAGTTTTTGAGTTTTAAATTACTTTAGTTCGTTGACATTGTTTAGTACACATAAATAATGAGAAGTTGTTGGAATTCTTGGAGACCGATTGCATAAGTGTCATGTTTGCACCAAGTGACGCACAATAAAACCTTAAAGTCAGAGAATTAATCGATTATTGGCAATAACAAATTATTTTTTACTTTTATTTTTTCTTAATGTCTTTAACAAGTAATAAGTATCTTACATCTACACTTGTATTAAATTAATCTAAAATAGTCTTTATATATGATGGCATGCGATATATGATTTATTATTATTTAAATGAAATTTTATATACTCTTTGATATACTTATAGTATATGTTATAGTGCATGTTAGGCTTTTGTTTTGATCCTTATTACATGTTTGTTTCTTTGATTATATAAATTGTATGCTATATAAACTGAATAATTGTGATCTTTAGTCGATCACATTTAATAATTAGGTTGTTGTAATCTCTTTGCTATATTAATTTAAAAATAACAAGGCAATGGGCACGATTTGATTTTCATAACTTATGGAAGACACTATATTTTCAAGCTCATGTGAGCTATACTACTGCAGCAGTTGGTGCCACTTGATTATTCCCTCCACTAGGCGTATGTTGTGTAAAAAACCAACATGGGTTCATATTCAAGTGCTTTATGTCTTTTATTAATAATTAGTTTACATCATCATATTAAAAAAAAAAAAAAAAAAAACAGGCCCAGGGAATAATGTAGGCTGCCTTCAAATCAATCCGATCAATGACACTTTGGGATAATTTGGTAGTTTCCAAACGATCCATCAATCATTTTCCAATTGTTTAGGATAATTCGGTATTTTAACCTTGCATTAGCATAGTATAAAGACTACATCATATTAGTGTATTTTCATGTTAGTTCTTTTTAGAATTAATAGGTTGTTGGTGATCAATGCGGTCTTTTAACATATTTATGAACATTATAAATATATTCATACCCTTTGAAGCAAAAAATTTAAACCTTGCAACCAAGCGTATTGACGTCATTTCAGGTTGGTTTTTTTTATTATTATTAACAAGTTGGGTCGGGGTGATTTAATTTTTTAATAATTTAAATATTGATTTAAAAAAAAGATTATTGGTGCATTCCACGGATGTGCCAGCATGTGGATAACGCCCACTCTCTTAAGGCGACGTGTGCGCATCGTCCATTGTCCAAACACCACATTTTAAGTCAAAGTTGGAAGTGTTTAACTGGATCTTTCTAACAACGCCACGCGTGCGGTGGTCGAATTAGTGGTTGAGCTCCGGTTGATCTTTTTCTTCTCCTTCCTTTTTTTTCTCTCTTTTTCTTGCCAAAGAATACATATGGAATCCTTATTCTTTTAATTGTTATTTGGATTGTTTTTTTATTATTAATTTGTTTTTTCATTGATTTATAATTTTTCTTTGTTGTTTTTAAGGTTTGTTTTCTATGGTGTTGGTCTCAGGCTTATGACTGAGGTCACGGATTTTTAAGGTTAACATGAGTTGACTTTGGTTTTTTTAAGGTCCTTTATTTAAATCATTTTTTTTTCAATTTCATCATTAAATATTTGATTTATTGGAAATTGATCTTCATGATTTATTTTTTCATTGCTTTTTTATTTTTATTTTTTTTCAATTTCATCGTTGAATATTATGTTGTTTTATAATTAATCTTCATGATTTTATTTAGTTTATTTTCGATAAGGTTACCCCGATATCATGACTAGGTCAAAGATTTGACATACTAACATAGATGGACTTGGTTTTTTTTACCTTTTTTCCGTTGTCAATTTTTTTATCAGTTTATTTATTGTTGTTATATTTTTTATTCATATTATTTAAATTAGCTTAATTTATTAAACCCATTTGAGTTAATTTCCTAAATTTTAAATCTTTTTTTCATAATACTCTGTCTCTCCCCCTATTTACCCTCCGGGAAATAGAATTTATTTCGTATATATACTGTCTTATCCCTAATTTTGACTTTCATAGTGACAGTTAAGCATCCTCATCATAACTTTTTATTTACTACTATTACTTCCAGGTTCCCTTGGATATCTACCATCCATATGATGCAGGAAATCGTGCAATCTTCGAATACATAGTCTAGAAGAATAAAATATTCTGTCTCTCTCTTTTATTTTATTTTATTTTATTTTTACTTATTTATTTTATGAATTAGAAGCCAATTCTAAGTATACATATTTATCCAGCTTTTGATGAATTTAGCTCTCAGTTTGATCGACGATTATCCATCCTTCAGATCATTGAAATTTATTTGATAGTCATCTATGGAAGTGGGGTCATTTCTATAATATTCGTAAATCATTTGTTTCTGACTTTCAGGCTCTATGTGCTTTTAATTTTCTCATGGACTTTATTGTCTGGCTGTACTTCCCTGCTTTTCACCTAGCTGCAATATTTTAGCAGCATGGTGCTTTATTTCAAATTCAAGATCAATATCCATATATATATATATATAAAAGGTTATCACAGACATCTATGCTTAATTGTACAACAATGTTCAAACAATAAAAGCAGCACTCTTAATTACTCAAAGAATCAAAATGATTCACGAACGGCAATGAAGAATTACTTTCTCCATAACTAGGTAAACAATGCGGTGAGATTGTCTTAAATTATATGCAGAAATGAGAAAATAAATATTCATTAACTTAGTCTATAAATAAAATTCTATAGTTATTATATTTTAGGATTAAAGCTTATTTATGAGTGCTCTCACTTTCTATATTTTGAAAGCTAGTGAAAAAAGAGAAAATGTAAGTTTTGGGTTTCTTTGAAATTTTGAATCAGAACAATTTTGTATGATACTATATACTTTTCTATTTTCCCTTAATGAATTTCTCTTATTATTTTTTCCATAGAGTATGTCTAAGTTACCGAACCATGTAAATTACTTGTATGCTCTTGTGTGATTGATTATGCTTGCTATTTTATATTTATCAACTTGTCAAATGATTTGATATTCTAGAGTTGTTTTCATAATAAACTTGTATTAAAGCTTCCTTAGTAATTAGTTGGCTATTGTGATAGCAAAATAAGTAATGTTGGTGGTGAAGTTCGATGAAGAGAAATTTAATGGTAGAAATGATTTCAAGTTATGGCGTATTAACATATGCGTCTTGTTTATTTAAAGCATTGAAAGGGGTAGACAGTTTATCTAAGGAGATGGATGATGAGGAGAAAAAAGATTTCATAGAATTGGTACATAATACTATTTAGCTTTGTTTTTCTAATGAGCTTCGAAGAGAGGTTGTTGAGGATACTATAACTGTTGGATTATGGACAAAGTTGAAAACTCTTTACATGATCAAATCCCTAAATGATCAATTATATTTAAAGCATCAGTTGTATACTCTCCGGATGAAAGAATGTGTGCCTATTAAAGACCGACTTGATGAATTCAATAGAGTAATTTTATATTTACAAAATATTGAACTTAAAGTTGAAGATAAGAACCAAACTTTGAATTTATTATGTTTGTTACCTTCATCTTATAAATGTTTTATTGATAATTTGTTGTATGGACGAGATAGTCTTAGTTCAGAAGATGTAAAAGCTTTTTCGAAGTCTAGGAAGTTGAAAAAACAAGTTTTAAAGAGTCATAATGATGATCATACAAAGAGTTTGGTTTTGAGTGGTAGAACAAATAATAAAGGTTCGGGTACTAGAGGCAGGTCTATATCAAATTCAAAATCTACAAAAATTAAGTGTTTGGGATGTCATAAAGTATGACACTTTCAAAAAAATCGTTATGAGTAGAAAGATATGGGAAGAAAAGAAGAGAGCTATGATGTTACAAATGTTTTTAGTGAAAGGGGAATTTCTAATGATGGTAAAAGTGTTCTAGTTATATTTGTTAGTAGCTCGAGTAATGGATGGATTCTTGACTTGGCTTATACATTTCATATTTATCCTAATAAAAGCTACTACTTATAAAGTTGTTAATACTATTTTATTGGGAGACAACAAATGACTTTATGTTATTGGTGTGACTACAATTTAAATTAGAATATATGATGACATTGTTAGGATATTGAATGTTCGACATATTTTAAAATTAAGAAGAATTGGGTTTTCTTTTTTAGTCTTCTCGATTTTCAAAGTTATTGTTATTATGATAAATATGAAATTACTAGGATTTATAAAGGTACTCTTGTCGTTATGAAAATAAAGTTGGTTAATAGCTTTTATCATCTTCAAAGTTTGACAATTATTAATTCAACTAGTGTATCATATGTGATTGATTTGAATAACATTTTTACTCAAGTATGGAAAACAAACAGGTAAATTGGATTTATGTGATTATTATGTATATAGTAAAAATGTTTTTCAAAATAGGTTTATTGCCTGAAAATGTTTTTCAACTGTTTTGTTATCTAAAACGCATCAAATTAGTATTTTTTAAGTATTTTTTGATAATTTTCATGTATATATAATAAAAAAAAATATTATTTTAATATATTTTTAATTTAAAAACATCATACACTACAATACTAAACCTCAAGTATTAGCTTTTCAGTGTGATGGTACGGTATAATTCGTTGGCTAAACTTTGACTCCAAGTTTCTAACACATGAGCGACCAAGGTTATTTAAATATGTATAAATGCAGGAACATAATATTTCTTGTTGGAAATAGACAGATCAATTTATATATACAACCATATATTAAAAAATAAAAAAAACGATGTGTACTCTATATAGATGCATCAAGTGCTACGATGGTTGCATTTCCTCACGTTAGTACATTAGAATTCATTAGCGTGGTACCAAAATAATACCGAACTATATAGTACTTAAAAAGTGATAGTCCTTTTCACCATGTCTCCATCATCCAACAATAAAGCTTTCTTTTGAAGAGACGATGATCACAAAATGATAGTGAAAGTAAAGCTTTGAAAACCCATTTCTTTCCCTTCATCCTCCCCCCCGAATGATTAGGTCCTCTGCCTGGGTCTCAGCTCTTGCTTGTCTCCATGGAAAAGAATAGAATATCTCTTTGTCCCCAAAATAATTGCTTCTTGGACAACAAAGGGCATGGAAACTTCGTTCTACCTTGTATCTTGCATTGAATGCTGAAGGGCTCTTGGCTCTCCGACTCCTTCAAGGCTGTTGATTTACATGCATGAAAATTTCAATTTTCAAGCTTGATCGTATGGAGAATTTATGCACCAAGAGGTTAGGTATGGCATTAAGGTTATTTTAGTGGGATAAATATAATCAAATAATTGCCTTTGTTAACTTAAATTTTGGGTCATTAACTACTGTCAACTCCTCTGTTAAGATGTATGAATTTCATGATTCCTTTGGTCCCGCATTGAGACCATCCATGCACCCAAGCCACTAGCTTTTCGAGTCAAAAGTTGCAATTAGAGTGCCTCGAGAAGAAAATCCTTCCATGTCTAATCAAAATTCTAAGAGATAACCCTGATTAAAGTTTCATGTCCCCAATTGATAGCAACTTTCTGATTTGACAACAATTAACCCTTTATCGAGCTCTAGATTATTACCTGCGATAAGTTGCAGGTTGAATTAAATTATTTTTTAATATAAAAAAATATTTAGATATTATTAATGTATTTTTTAATAGAAAAAAATTAAAATTTTACGAGGATTGATATGATATGATCTATCTGACTTTTTAATTTTAAAAATAACTTAGACAACCAATAAAAATATAATTTGACTAAAAAAATAAAAACAGAATATTTTTTAAAAATATTGAAACGACAATGTATTATATTGATTCGGATCAACTTGAGTTAACATGTCAAATCCACTACACAGGTCATGAGACCCTGATAACCCTATAGAAAGTAAATAAAAAAATTATTAAACTTAATTCTCAATTAATCCAATGTTTAAAGATGAAATTGAAAATAAAATTCAACTAAGAAAAATGAACCGAGTTAATCCGGGTTAACCTATCAAACTTGTGTTATGAGACCAGGATAACTCTATAAAAAATAAATAAAAAAAATTACGAAGCTCAATTCTCAATTAACTTAATATTAAAAGATGAAATTAAAAGAAAAAATCAATTAAAAAAAAGAACACAAAAAACCTACCCAAGTCAGCCAACTAAATCCATGACTTGTGTCATGACACGGGATAACCTCTTAGAACGCAAACCGAAATAAATTATGAAACTCAACTCTCAATCAATCCAATATAAAGTTTAATTCTCAATTAATCTAATGTCGAAGGATGGAATTGAAAAAAATATATTCAATTAAAAAAAGAACAAAAAAATTGAGTCAACCTGATTAACATGCAAAACTCGTGACTCGGTTCATGAGACTGTGATAACCTCATAGAAAAAAAATAAAAAAACAATTATAAAGTTTAATTCTCAATCAACTCAATGTTGAAAGATGAAGTCAATAGAAAAAAATCGAGTCAACACAACTAACTTGTGATTTAGATCATGAAATCAAATCAAGGTAACTTCATAGAAAGAAAGTTAAAACAAATTGTGAGGTCCAATATCCAGAAAAACTAATGTTAAGGAATGAAATTAAAAATTAAAAAAAATTAAGAATTAAAATGAA
>Ga0307517_10008016_pt1 | contig 15237 bp, 6 predicted proteins | sample 23_EM_MG_FD_194515 | JGI IMG/M metagenome (GOLD analysis project Ga0307517, IMG submission 194515) | Populus trichocarpa ectomycorrhiza microbial communities from riparian zone in the Pacific Northwest, United States - 23_EM | ecosystem: Host-associated > Plants > Roots > Unclassified | place...
AATCATTAAAATTCAAAAATCTTGACCAGTATAAAAAGAAAATCCCCAGACACGTTCTTCACATAATAAACTACTCCTCAAAGTCAACTCCTAAATCCACACGTTTCGCAATTTAGTGCAATATCCACTTCAACACTAACCGTCGCACGGTGTTGTCGGCGCTGGCACTGAAACCGGAAGAATCGTCGTGGAAGCAGCAATCAAGCACGGCACCACCGTGCATAAACTCTCCTCGCAAAACATTAGTACCCGCGTCGTATAATCTCACAGTCTACGATAACAAAATTAAAAATTGAGTTACAGTAAAATGTTAAGATTGGGAGTGATTTGATTGGTGAGGGTGTACCTTGTCCCATGAGGAGACGAGCAGGTGGTCGCTGTGATTGGAGAATCGGAGGTTCGAGATCCCGTCGGTTGGGGGATTTGAGAGTTCGCGGCCGGAGAATTGTGGCGGGATGACAGCTGTCATCGCGTGATTTTACTGATGGAGATTCAAAAAAGCGCGAGGAAGCCGGTGTTTTGATTGTTAGGGTTTTGAGGGGGAAGTAGGAGATTTGAAAGTGCGAGCAGGGGCAGCCTAAGTATTACTGTTTTTTTTTACAAAAAAAAATAATAATAGGAGAGGGGAATTTGAATTTTTAAATTCGAAATGAGATGGCGGCAGCCTAAGTATTACTGATGGGCAGGGTGATGCTCACCGCAGTGTTTCCTCTTGCTTTCTTTCTTTCTTTTTTTTAGCTCATTTTTCATGGTTAATAGATTAATTTAAACGTTTATTTTTTCCTTAAAAGCTCAATCTATAAATTAACCGAGTTGAAGCTTAGCTAGAGGTGTGTTTGGAAATATGGTATTAATTATATTCTTTTAAATTTTAATTTTTTTTATTTAAAATAATATTTTTATATTTTCAGATTGTTTTGATGTGTTGATGTAAAAAATAATTTTAAATAAATAATTTTTTTTTTATTTTAATACATTTCTAAACGAAAAACATTTTGAACCGCCACCAAAATCTCAAACACACAGTTAGTATTGGATTTTGTTGGGCAAACAATTTATTAAAAAAAAACCAATTTTTTTATATTTTTGAATTGTTTTGATGTGGTTATATTAAGATAATTTTTTAAAAATAATAAAAATATTATTTTGATATATTTACAAATAAAAAATACCTTGAAAAGTAACTGCTGTCACACTCCCAAACACCCTGTTGATTTACTCTGTAATGCATTATTTTTCAAAAAATAATAATTTTTAGGCTATTTTTAGATTTTTTATGTACTGATATTAAAAATTATTTTAAAAAAATAAAAATAATATTATTTTAATATATTTTCATGTAAAAAACACCTTAAAAATCAATAATTACCACATTAACCGACATTAACTTAACTTATTTACGCTAACAAGTTTGCTAACGAGTCCTTTTAAAACCTTGCCAATAAGCTGATATAAAAGATTATAAGCTAATTTAAATATTAGACTTGGAGAAAAGAAAAATAACCTTGATAAGATATTTTTATTTTTATGATGTTAATTTTTATGATAGTCATTTACAGGAAGGAAATAATGTTCGCAAGAGGGGTGTCGAAATAAATAAACTACTAGAATGAATTTTAAAATGAGAAAACTAGGAAAGATCATGGATAGAGTATAACAGTCTTGAAAGGTTAAAATGCTTAATTATTACGAAAAGCTAAAATATTCAAGATTCAAATTAAGAACATTCGACACTTAGTGTGACCTGGCTCCCAAAATATATTATGGTTTCCACTTTCCACCCCTCATCTTTTATATCACAAACTAAAAAAAATAAAATGTAGGAGCACTATAAATAAATAAATAAATAAATTTTTAAACTATAAAATGTTATTTTATAGGAACTGAGCTGGCCTGCATCAGTTCCTATTGTATGAAGTTAGAGAGATTAAGGGGGCGGAAGAGTACGAGCCCAACGAGCCCATTAATCAATTTTCATCGAGTCAGCTAGAAATATCTCGACCCAAACTCTTAGATCAAGGCCATTCTAACCATCTTTAAAAATAAAAAGAAAAATATTAAAGAGAGAAATGTATAAACAGAAACGGATCTCCATGGCCAAAATCACGAATCCATAGGGACTCTCTCTTCTTGTTCTCGACATACTTTCCAACTAAATTCAATTAACTGAAAAGAGTAAAAAAAAACGAAGAAGAAAAATAGTCTTCATAATTAAGCGTCAGATTTTTATTTATCAATTAGATCTCCCTCTAGCCATTTAGCAAATTCTTTTTGTAAAATTGGAGCTCCCTTCCTAGATTCTCCTCCAGCTCTCTGCAATGGTGGTCTGCAAATGCCGTAAGGTAGGCACTCACCCCTCTCTTATTCGATTGGCGTTGAGTTGTTTGTGATTGATCGATCGATATTTATATTTAGATCTGGTTGTTTCTTAATTTGATATCAAACGCCTACTCTTGGAATCTAATTTCGATCTAGGGTAAATGATTTTGCGTTTCTTCATTTCTTTCTTCCTCGACGCATTCTTCAATGCGTTTTTCATTCTTTGAATTGGAGATTGATTTTTTTTTTTTTTTTTTTTTGGGTTTCAGGCTACAAAGTTATATTGTTTCGTGCACAAGGTTCCCGTTTGCGGGGATTGTATCTGCTTCCCAGAGCATCAAATTTGTGTGGTATTTACGTCCAACTTTATAACTAGTCTTTGATTGCTGCATCGTGGTTTGCACTGTGGTTCTCATTCATTTATATTGTACTATCCATGTTTGACATATTAAGGGCATAGAATGAAGGCGAAAAAAGGTTGTGAAATAGGACAAGTAGTTAGAATTCAGCAGATATTAGTTATTAAAAGAGAGGAATTACTGAAGAGTCGATGCGATTAGGGCAGAAGCAGGAACATGTTGATGGCACCAAAGTGACTGCCTACACGGTATCCATTCCTTAAGCTTGAAATTCTGGATGAGATGACAAATCATCTATCCAAAAAGAACAGAAAAAAGAGAGGGATAAATATCAATGTGCCCTTTGAAACTTTTGGCATCTATGTCTTGATTGGAAACTGCCTGAGGTTACAATTTATTAGAATTAGACGTGTTTGTTTGGTTAAAATTCTTCAACATATAATGAAACTAACATTTGTTAGGACTGTGGACATGTGCCTGTATGTATTTGCATATATAATGTAAAAATGTTTCTGTAAAGTTCATTTTGTAAGGCTTACTGGCTCACTCTATACAAATGTTTACATTGATTCTAGGTTCGTACATACTCTGAATGGGTAATAGATGGAGAGTATGATTGGCCTCCGAAATGTTGCTCATGCCAAGCTGTGCTTCAAGAGGGGGATGGTCCTCAAACCACTCGATTGGGTTGCTTGCGTATGAGTCATTGCTGATATAGTTACATGCTTTTAGTTGCAAAATTTTCTTAAACACACAAGATAATATTTGATTTTCCCTTTATTTTGGGGTTATTGTAGATGCTATACACACAAATTGTTTGGTTTCACATATCAAAAGCTTCCCTCCGCATACTGCACCAGCTGGATATGTGTGTCCTTCATGTTCAACACCAGTAAGACAACCCTGAAAGTCATCTCCAGCATTTGTTTACTTTAGTAGTGTTTTCTGTATCCCTGATTTATTTCCATATGGTGCTATGTTGGTGCAGATATGGCCTCCTAAAAGTGTGAAAGACTCTGGATCTCGTCTTCATTCAAAGCTGAAAGAAGCTATAATGCAGGTAATGTTTAAGCTTGGATTTTGGATTACTGTATTCCATCATTAGTGCTTGAATAGTTGCAATCTATCAGGGTATTTGTGTTTTTTGATGCTGCACTGCTGCTTTACTTCATTAATTATCATACCATCTAACTACATAACTTCCATTGTGAATGTAACTTTAGTACACTGTAGGTCTTGCATCGAATATTTGTTATCTATATCTTATATGACTAAATCCTTAGTTTTGCTACCTTTTGGTGGTTATTTTATTTTTCAATTGGTTATCTTTAATTATCCTCGTCTTTCCTTGCTTCATTCTGCCAACTTATGATAGGGTAAAATGAAAAATATGTATCACATGGTCTTGGTCATTTGCACGTGACAAAGGCTTAAATTATGGCGGTTCTATGATAGGGTAAAATGAAAAATATGTATCATATGGTCTGGATCATGTGCACTTGACAAAGGCTTAAATTTTGGTGGTTCAATGCCATGTAATTTGCTTCATTATCATTAAGTTTAATCTGTTAGTTTAGAAATATTATGGAAAAAATTAGGAGGCAAAGAATTTTATGGTACACCTTTAGCCTCATTATTACTAAACTAATGATGTTAAGGCCAATGTTAATGGAACAAATCACATGACACTTAAGTGCCAAATTTTATAACAGTCGCTGAATTGCAATTAGCCCAAGCCCTGAGGTGCATTTTTTGCATGTTACCTAAGATGTATGTGCTAATTGTTGATTTCTTTTCTGTGGAAACTTCATAAATCTGTTCTATATTGAATAGCTTCTAATTGTTAAAAGCTAAGATCCCTGGGGGTAAAGCAATACTAATAACGCAAAGGTAATCATGTTGCAAATTTGCTTCCTTGTCTAGGGAGTTTTAAGCCAACTCGACTACTGCTCTCTCTCCCTCTCTCACACATGCATTTCTCACACCACATGCACAGACAGAGGGTCATGACATATGAGTTGCATGGTCATGGAAGGCGGATTATCCTCCTGGTATGCCAACTGTTTGGATTGGGTGATTTTAGGCTATGTGAGATTGCTGGTGGAGTTTAATTTCTTGAGGACGGATAGTTTTTTCATGTCCATCTTCTAATATTTGTAGATTTGTTCTTGCAAAATGTTGACCAGTGAATCCTCAAAAAGGTGTATACCCTAGCATTTTAGTGCCTTCTTAGTAGCAATTAGACTGATATATTCCCCTGGTGAGAGATCTTTTCAGCTGTGTTGGATTTTGAACCATGGTGTTGCGAATTGCATGAATGAATGATTTAGTTTAATACGAGCTCTGATGTGATAGGCTACAGTTAAAAGTTGCTGATATGATGACTGACAAACAGTTTAATATGGGTGTTGGGTGCTGGGTGCTTGATGGCTCATAGACTTTGCAATTAGACAGAATCCCAATGCGAAAGATCTTTGCTGTGTCTTGTATTTGAACCATGGTTTTCTGCATTGTATGAATGAGGATTTTAATTTAACAGATATGATAGAAATTTCCTTTTTTCCTCCTGTATTTTTGTGCTTATCTTTATCATGTTAGTTATTATTTGGTTAAAAGAAGGAAGGCTTCACCTTTTGCATTTTAATGGGGAAAATTCTTTGGCATCCATTTTCTTTTAAATTGTACCTAGCTGAAGAATACTTGAAACAGGGGCTGAAGTTATGGTCTTCTTTCTTGTGTTGTTGAGTTAAGTAGGATTTTAATAACTTATCTTTGCAAAAATGCAGACAGGTTTGGAAAAGAACTTGTTTGGAAACCATCCAATTTCATTGCCGGCACCACCTCCTGCATTCACCTCAGATCCTTTGGTTGCCATTTCTTCGTCACCCTCAGTGACAAGTGAAACTGGAACAGGGCCTTCTAAAATTTCTGTGTCGGATATTAAGGAGATTGAGAGCCCCAGTTCTGTGGTGAATTACATGAAAAACTCAAGTACTGGCATTGTAAGCATTTTTTCTTCCTTTTTTTCCCACTCAAAACAATTTGTTTGCTGACTTCAATTTCTTGTATGTTTCGTAATGCAAACCAGCCTGTTGCTACAACACGAAAGGTTGGCGTACAAGTTGAGCGGCAAAATTCTGAACTTTCATACTTTGCAGATGATGAAGATGGGAACCATAAAAAGTACAGTCGAAGGGGTGAGTATAAATTTGCCTATATGTGAAGTTTAGTTCAAATCATATGATGAAGGTTGCTGGACTTTTTACAAGACCATTATCTGCGAGCCTACTTTCACCTTTTATAATCTTATCCTGCTCACTACACTAATCATTCCAAATAGTTTATTTATTTTTGTGAGCAGTTGATCAGAAGTTTTTAAAACAGAAACACAGCATCATTAGCGAATCAGAACTCTTTGATATGCTGATACTGATTCTTTTGAAATCAGTTTTCTTAGGTTCTATAATTTTCTCTGGTTTTATATACCATCTCAATTTCAACTATTTTCATTGCAGGTCCATTTCGTCACAAGTTCCTCAGAGCTTTGCTTCCTTTCTGGTCTAGTGCATTACCAACTTTACCAGTTACTGCACCTCCACGTAAAGATGCACTAAATGCAGATGATGCTTCAGAAGGTCGTACAAGGAATCAAAAACATTCAAGGATGGATCCAAGAAAAATCCTCCTCATGATAGCAATCATGTAATTTTCAGCCCTCCTTTTTTGGACCAGTGTATTATATTTTGCTGATAGGGTGACAAAATTTGTTGATTTGGTAAAGGCTTCCAAATTTGAAGGGTGTGGTTTTTGTCCTATATATAAGCAGTTATCTCGAATTGATTTACTGCTAACCAGAACAATGAGCCCAAATTTCAGAACATGACACAAAAGACTATTTTCTACAGCGCAAGCACACACTATGATAGCTGTCTTCACTAATGCAAGTGTGTTGTGATCTTTTGCAGGGCTTGTATGGCAACTATGGGCATACTGTATTACAGAATTGCACAACGGGGTTTTGGAGAGGAGCAGCCAGGTGATGAGAAGCAGTGATGCATGTAAGGTTATGATGGAACAGGATAATGATACATTGTACCCTTGGATGCATGCCGGCTGGTCAGTGGTGCTTTTGCCGCTTCCCATTTTGTATGGCTGCACTGATGCATGCACCTGTTACTTGTGTTTGAGTGAATGTAAAAAGATCTTTCTCTGGGTTATTCATAGTCGAGTTGGAGAATCAGGTTAAAGGATAGATGTTTTCGTTTAAATTGGCCTGTTTTTTGTAATTCTCTAATGTTTAGTTAATAAGACTTGGAGAAATACCAGTTGAAAGGTTCATGAGCTAGGCCTTCTTCCCCTTTTACCTTTTCTTTTACCTGTTTAGTCCATTTCTGGTCATCCCGCAGTGTTGGTTGGATTTGTGAAGGAGCTCAGCTTAACTCCATGGACCAGGAAAATTGTCACTCTCATGTATGTTTTGTGGTCTACAATAGCTTTCGAGTTAAAAGCATGGTCACTAAATTATTTTATTTCTGGATGAAAAGCACAATCACGTTTCTAAACATGCTTAATGCTCTTCAAAACTGTTTCCTGTTATTGGCATCAACAAAACCGGAATAGACCCTACCCTGAAATTCTTTCTGAGACCCTATTGGGTTGGTAAAATTGAGGTTATCTGATCTTTGTTTCTACTTGTAGAGCGTGACTTATCTCGTCATGGAAATTCCCTTGCTTCCTACTCGAAGGTGGCGCGTTATCTGATTTAGTGGAAGAGATGGAAGCACCAAGATTACACACAGGTGCTCCTCTGCATTGTAGTTCATTAGCGGCCCATGCATTTTGACTTCAGCTTTTGTTTACCGGCAAGGACCAGCAGCCCGTCCCATATCCTCATTATATAGCCCATCACTGCCCGTGCCGTGCCCTCTTCTCAATATTTAGCATTGTTATTCTCTCTCTCTCTCTCTCTCTCTCTATATTTTTTTATAGAGAATTTCAGAAGTATAATTTGCAAACAATCCAACATTAGAAAACCTTTGATTAGAAGCAAACTAAATATCAAAAAATTGGGTTTAAGCAAATATTGAGGGAGTCGAAAGCACAGGTCAAGTTCTCCAATCCATTGACCTTACAAAAAGAAAGCACTGGAAAACAAGTGGTATAAATCGAGGAACAAGTCCATTACATAAACTCACTTCGTATCTTAAGAATTAGAAAGGTGTATCTTGCAGTTTGTAGTCAAAACAATGAAATGTATAAGGGTAACTTGAATAACCAATTACGAGAAAATAATAAAAAAATTTAATTAAAAAAACCGAACTAAAAAAAATTGAATTAACCAATTAAATAAAAAAAAAATTCAATTCGGTTCGGTTTTAAAAATTTAAACCTAAAGAAATGGACCTAACTGAACTGATAAAAATTTAAGCATAAATATTAAGGTTTTTTTGAACTATAAAGGTTAAATCAAACCCAACAGCCGCTCCCCACCCACAATATCTCTGTCTCTTGTCTCTTCATAGTCCACAAATATAATTTTTAACCCTAAGTCAACGCCAAAAAGGGCAACCGCCACCCCTTTTCAAGATTTCTCTCAAATCTCAATCTTCCTGTCTCTGTTCTCTTTAGAAATATGAAGTTCTAACTCCAAATCAAAGCTAAAACTAAAAGCAGCAACCTTAATCGTTTATCCTTTTCTTTTAAGTTGTAAGTTCTTTCCTCTTTGTGTTATATATTTATTAATGTGTATCGACTAATTTCTTTGTTTAATTCCTTCTATGTTTATTGAATAGTTTCTTTGTCTAATTTCTAGCTTTTGCCTAAAAAAAATCTAAAAAGATTAAATCGGTTTTTCTCAGTTTTTCTTTTTAATTAATTGATTTTAAATTAAAAAAAATCAATTTAGTTATTTTTTTTTTACTTTTACATTAATTTTTATAACAACTCGCGGAATGAATAGTATCTTTTCTTAAACGATTCTAAATTATATTTTAATTAAATCGTAATTGCATTAATTTTTTTCACTCGCAGTTATTGTAACATGAAACAATCAGCTAGCCTGTTTTATAATAATTAATATCACGAATTTGAAATTCTATAGATTATATACTAAATAATTCATAACTTTGAGTTAACATATACAATTATTGTGTTTATAATGTTCGCCTATTATTTCAGAATAGAAAAGATGAAATTAAACAGTAAAAATAAATTTCATTTAGAAAATGATTGTCTCTTGACAAGAAAAACAAAACATGGACTTGAAATTTTAACAATTTCAAATCCTGACATTTCTCGAGATTTCAAGTTTTCTTGTGTTGGTCTTCCAATCATGAATTCTATCCTTAAGCATTTAAATTTTAATATTCCATCGTTACATGATCTAGTAGTTTATGAAGAAGAGACTATCATTCAAAACTGTAGACAAAGATTAAGCCCAGTTCGCCACATTACCGAAACTTCTAAGTTAGCCGTGGGTTTCTGGAATAAGATTAAGAATGAATTTGAGAGTATAATAATATTTATTTTTAAAATATTATTTGATTGAAAATGTATTAAAATAATAATTTTTTTAAAAAATTACTTTTTAAATAAAAAAAATTTAAATTTTTAGAAAATACGGTTTCAACCGCGTTCCTAAACACTCTCTAAAAAAATGTATAAGAGTGTGATAACAATTGCTTTTCAAAGTATTTTTTATTTAGAAATACATCGAAATAATATATTTTTTATTTTTTAAAATTATTTTTGACATCATTACATTAAAATGAACTAAAATCATAAAAATATTAATTTTTTTTTTTAAAAATTCAAATTTAACTAAAGAAGGTTTTAAAAAAACTCTAATGGGTTCAAATGGGCATCATCAAAGTCCCACAGGGGACCATTTCCCACCAACTGGACAACCCTAAATATAACATAGATTCAAGGCAGCATTGCCATTAAAAAATGTTTATTAATAAGGTTTTTTTTTCTTTTCTTCAAAATAATGATGCCTCCACAAGCCTAAGATTTTGTAGTTGGGAGACAGCCTTAAGCTAGTTTCCAGATGGCTTTTCGAGTCAATAAATTGAAGCCACTCTTTCAACTCTAATGCGGCAAATAGTTTCAATTATCATCATCTCTTTTCTTATTCAAGATGATTCCTTTTGAACTCGGTGGTTGATGTGACCAGTCTAGTTGTTATCCTATTTACAATCGGAAAAAAAAAACTAAATATCTCTATTTCAATAATATTAATTTGTCTTTCCTCAAGAAATAATATTAATCTGCCAGCTGCAAAATTTCAGAAAGAAATATAAAAAATTAAAATACTTGAAAAAAAAATCGAGATAGCCTGGCCCAAGACAAGTCAGAAAATGGGTATCTGATTTTGAACACGACATTTCCAACTAGGCAAATTAACATCCTAATTGCAACTTTACAATATAAATAAGTGCAACTCTTAGTGTGATCTGAAAAAAACACATTCTTACTAAAATTTTTGGTGTTGATATATCGAGTTTGATATAGTCAATTAAATTACTAAAAATTTATCTAAATTAACTAAGTTTTATTAAATTAATATTGTTTTTTGTTTGATTTAAAATATTTCTGTATAAATTAAATTCTAAATCAGAGAAAATTTTGTTATGTAAACTATAAAGAGAATATTTTACTATCAGAGAAAATGTAAACTATAACAATAAAAATACAATTTACGTTCTCAAGATATGAAAATATTTTATAAGACAATCTTTGTGTTTTAATTATGAATTCCATAACCAAATAATTATTGTTCTTTCCTTTTAAACACTTTATATATATATATATATATATATATATATATATATATATATATATTATGAGAAAATCCTTGGATTTAGAAATAGAAAGGGGAGGGGTACTGACCTTTGCAGAATCTGAAGGAAGCATAGTGATGAATGCAATTCAATTATTATGACAAAATGGTAAGCTTGCATTCTCATATAAGCATAATATATATTCTGTCTTCATTGCAATTAAATCATTATCAAGGGAAAAAATCATTATTATTCAACTCCTAGACAGCACGAAGGAGCAACACTGAACTATTCTTCTCTCTATTCCTAAAAGAAAGAGAAAAAAGGACAACGTCACAACAGAGCTGGTTAGAATTAATGAAGTCATATTATCTTGTCCATCTGCTATTCTGTCATGCAATTTTTTTTTGTTGTTGTTCATGATTGAATACATTGGTGAGAGCGAGACACACTAGATTTGCTTGGGGTTATTATTATTGTTGTTGAATGTGAAGAGAGCAGGAGCCGGTCGAGATATTATTGTTTTGTATTCATAAATATGCTTCAACACTGTATTGGAAAATTATAGATGACCCCTACACATGAACAATTGAATTACTCGTCCATGGCATTCCAGCCAATCTAAAAAGCTTGTCAAAAAAGAAGAAGGACTTCTCTACTCTATATATATATACACACAAAAGAATTTCATTAGTGCTTTCTCTTTTTTATGAGAAAGATATGAGAAACACCATAAAAAGAAAACAAATAAAAGATATGAGAAAAAAAATAGGAGAACAACGGAGATGAAAGGGCAGCTACATTACCAACGACAGCTAGGTTTTTTTTTTTTTACTCGTTTTCAAGATTAGGGCTACTACTTCTTGCTTAGTTTGCAATGTTATTGACAAAAATGGCACAATGTAATTGATATGTAAAGCGTCGGATAGTGTTTCTGATACTTAATCTTTATCTCTGCAATGCAGGGCAGGGATTATATACAAGAAAAGGAAAAGCTATATATGAAGTAACATACAATGTAAATGGCTACTGATATATATGCTAATACATAATGGAGGAATAATATTCTACTTGATCTTCTGCGCAGGGAAAATAGCATCCCGTATCTTCCCTTACAGGTAGCAGATTTTCTTTCCTTCAACAGTTATCTTTGCATCCATCCTGATCGGAGGTCAGAAAGGGGCTTAATTAGCTTGCAATATTATCTTTGGGCAGCCAAAATGGTTGTCCAATACAAATATTTGAGAACCATAATTATATAAATTAATTTCACGATTAATGGATGTCAATGCTTATGATTAAAGACTTCTACTCTTAATGATAACAAGACAAAAATTTCGTTAGGGACGCTCGTCCAATCTTTTATATGCTCGCACGGGGAGGCCATGAGGTTTTTTTTTTTTTTAATTAAGAAGAAGCACCAAACTTTCAGTGCCTTACGGCATCCACTAGTCACAGAATTCAGCCAGCGAATAGAAAATCTCAATACTTTATCATAGCCTAAATATATATAAAACAGAAATCATCACAGCCAACATTTGTTTTTTTTTTTTTAAAAAAAAAACAACGGGAGGGCTAACATTAGTTTAGATATAAAATAGGAATTATATATCACGACCAGTATAAAAAAAACTTAATAAGAGGCTACACATCCGTCTATTTTAAGTAAGGGATGATTACTAAGAATATGCGAATAAAATTGCAAGTTGTTTTATCTGTCTTTAACAATTCATAATTCCTTTTATTTCATGCAATTTATCCCTTTTATTTTAGGGCTTCCACCCATTATAATTGAAGAGTGGAGATATATTTCTATTGGGATTCTTGACTTGCATTAATTACTCTTGCCCTTTTACGCGCAAAACTTCAAGGATAGAATATGTAAGTAGTGCTAGCTAATATATATATATATATATATATATATATTCCCTCCTCATTAGTTTTAATGGGAGCTGTCGTTTTCTCCATTAATAAATATCATGTTTGATTACTATTTTGCACGTATTTCGTGATTATTATTTTAATTAATAGTTTTCTTTTGGTGGCGTTTCTCCCCGAATTAAAATTTGTGCACAGATGACAACTCTTACTTCCAGGGAGGTTCCTGTCTGAAAGAATATTAATTCATGGAATTTAATATTAATATATCAGAAGAAATAGAAAAGAGGGTATTGTCTCTAGTGAGATTTCCTTTTTGGGGAAGGAATTTCATTGCCGTCAATCATTTTTCCTCTTCTAGGTCATCGTAGCATAGGAAAGGCACCAATGACCTATCCTGTATTTTTAGTAACATTGTTAGCCGACGGGAGTTGTGACGTGGCCAAACTCCAGACTCTTAAAATAATAATTACTAAATAATGTTCACCTAACATTATGTTATTAGGCATCATTTTTAACGTAAACAGTTTTTTTTTCTCAATTATACATAATGTGAATATAAATTAAAAATACATGCATGAAAAAAAAATTATAAATTATTTTTAATAGTAAATCTTGCCTCTTTTTCTTTTTTCTTACTATTAACAGTATTTTTTCATAAAGAGTAAAGAATAACACAAGTAAATAGCAAAAAACAAATTATAAGTGATTAGCTAAGAGCTCAATTTAATAATTTATTTTATATTATTTAAGGTTTTATATTGTATACAAACAAGTAAGTAATTAGAAAACAGGGCTGATCTATATTTTAATAATTCTCTTTTGAAAATATTACTGAATAATATTGATCTTTTTCTTAAACTGAAGGGGATTTAATTTATTTATTAGTATTTGTATTTTCACAAAGGTTGGCAGATATGCGACGGATGGTTGGGACATTTCATTCCTAAATTTTGGAAATAAATACATTTTAATTCTAAAATTATTAATTGTACCCTTCAATCTAAATTCTATTTTATTAGAAATACATGTTTTGCACCTTAAAATAATTTATTTTCCTATTAGCCCCCACTCTCAATCCTAAATTTCTGGTTTTACCCCCACCTTACAATCCTTCCATGCACCTGTGATCCATTGTAATCTTTATACTATTTTTTATTTATCTGTTGGTAGGTTTGATAAAATCAATCGTAATGTCTAGGTTTGATAATTAAGGATACATAATATTTTTTATTTATCGGTTGTACCTAAACCTTGAATTATTATTGAAAAGAATTTATTAAATTTATTTGAATACATCATGTTAAAGAAGGTGTTGCACTTTTAAGACGATTCTAAAGAAATTTAGTCTCCAGCATTAATGTATATGTATAAGTTGTCAAAGAATCATTTCACCTAAAAATTTAAGCTGTTAATTAAGTGATGTAAGTGAGGTCATTTGAACTTGAAACTTGCACATAATTATGTACATTGAACTAATTCAACTTAATAGTTTAAATTGTTATTAGATGAGGTCACAAGATATGCTTTATATAATTCGCTAACACACATTATCAAGTGAAAGTTTTTTTTAAACTTACAAAAACTCATGCTATCTTGTGCTTAATTTTTATCAAATAGAATGAGAGTAGTAAGACTTGAACTCATGTGACCGCTTGGTCGACAAAACTCTAATACCACGTCAAAAAACCATTTCGATCCAAAATTTTAAATTATTAAGTGAGATTTATATAATTTATTATACTGCATTTTCCCTCTAATTTAATTTAACTGTAAAGAAAAAAAGTAACCAAACGAGGCTGAGATTATGAATTCATGATAGAAATCGCGAAGTGCCTCTTCATGGGGGTTCTTTTAATTGCCCGCGGAGGTCGTGCACCAGCTGCTGACCACCAAATAAGGCCACTTATTATATATACATCTATTTTTTTTTTTTGGAAGGGTTCCACTGATCGTAATAATTGAGAAGAGTAGTATTTTCTTTGGGATTCTTGACTTGTATTACACTTAACGCGCAAAACATATATAGAGGCCAAAATATGCGACACTAGCTACTCGTTAATAAATTAATTATTGATAGTATTAATGGGAGCTGTCGTTTTCCCCATCAATAAACAGCATGTGGATTTATTACAACTTGATTTGATTGTTAATTTGCACGTAAGGGTTTTCTCTACAATGATTTGGCGTATCAAGAGATTATTTTTTTTCATGCATGCCTGCTATAGCTTTATGATCGGTACAGTAAAATTGTGAGAATATTGTTGTAAGATATTGTCAGATCACGAATAACTTTTTTTCGTGAATGCATTCATCAAAAGTATCAATAATTTATATAAAATTCAATTGAAAAAAAAAACTAATATTAGCATACAAAAGCTAAACAATAATATATATATATATAAACAGAGAAAGAAAGAAAACAATATCATGGTTGGAAAAAATCCACCATGAGACTTTCAATGCAAGTTGAGTCCATGTGATGCTAACGCTCGATGAACTTAATTTCATTCAAGTCTTAAAACCAATGAACTAGTTTCGACAAACAAAAAATAATTACTGATTTCGTTTAGCATTGAAAACCCTAGCTAGCTACTTGATTTCAATCCTCTCAGACGTACGTCTGTCCGTCGAAATCATCTCTATACCTGGGAGTGAAGTCTTTCTGTTACTCATTTTAACAAGAATATGTTTGTCTTACAGACAGAAGTTGCTTGCCTTATTTTCACTTTATAACTCCTCTGAAGCTAAAGATACTTCAATTTATTATTGGATTCTTCACTTAGTTAGGAGGAAAATGTTAAAATAATTAAGCTCAAACACGAAAAGGAGGCTAGAATTCTGAATAATATGTATATTATGAGTGCTTAGTCTTAACCTAAATACAAACAAAGTATATA
>Ga0307517_10008018_pt1 | contig 15235 bp, 9 predicted proteins | sample 23_EM_MG_FD_194515 | JGI IMG/M metagenome (GOLD analysis project Ga0307517, IMG submission 194515) | Populus trichocarpa ectomycorrhiza microbial communities from riparian zone in the Pacific Northwest, United States - 23_EM | ecosystem: Host-associated > Plants > Roots > Unclassified | place...
GACCACGTCACCGTACGCAGGGGGGAGCGCCGCGAAGTGCCCGTGACCGTACGCAACACCAGCCGCGGACCGGTGAACGGCACCGTATGGGCGCTGTCCCCCTGGGGCACCTGGACCGGCGTGGCCCCGGCCTGCCAGGGCTTCACGGCGGCCCCGGGCGAGGTGACGGAGGTCCGCGTCGTGGTGGACGGCGCGGCCGTGCCCCCGGGGGCGTACTGGCTGATGGCCAAGATCGCCTGGCACGGCAGCGTGGCGTACACCGAGGCCGTGGTGCTGGAGGTCACCGAATGACGCACACCCACGTCCATGCCCCGGCAGGGGTGGCCGCGCTGGTGCACGGCGATCCGCTCGGCACCGACCGGGTCGAGGCGCTGCTGGCCGTCACCCCGCCGCGTGACCCGGAGGCGTACCGCGAGGGCCGGGCCCGCGCCGTCCGCCAGCACCGCCGGTGGGCGGCCCAGGTGGTGGTGACCGACGAACTGGCCCGCCGGGCCTGCGCCGAGCTGGGGCTGCGGCCGCCCGAGGAAACCGCCCCGCCGGGCGTGCTGACGGTGGACGAGGCCGACGCCGCCGAGCTGGGCAGCATCGTGGCGGCGGCGCTCGCGTACTCCCCCGCCGCCCGCGCCCTGCTCGCCCACCTTGAGGCGCTCCAGCACCTTCCCGAGGGCACGCTCCGGGACTACTACCTCCGCAACCCCGACCGCTTCCTGACCCCCGACGCCCTCCGGCGCGGCGCCGACCCCTTCGGCGCGACGGCTCCGGAGGATCTGATGCCGTATCAGGAGGTCCGGGCCGGTATCGGGAAGGAGCTGCGCCAGGCGATGGGCCGGCGTGCGTTCTTCCTCTGGCTGGACCGCGAGCGATCGGACGTCGTGTACTCGCCGGGGTACGAGCATCCCGGCGACCCCGGCCACCCGGATCACGAGCACCGGCACTGACCTGCTGTTTTGCGGAGCCGACGCGACTCGCGATCTAAGTGTCGGAACACAAACGCAACCTTGCGGGGCATTGACCTCCGATGAATTCTGGTCCACTGTTTCACCAATACTCGTCCACCTTGGTGGATTGAACCAGCATTCGAGGGCGACTCCCCTGCCGACGAGGTCAGCGGTCGAGGCAGCCCGAACCCCCGCAGGAGGGCCCAGCAATGCGTGTAGGAAGACTGACCGGACCCCTGGCCGCAATCGTCGTGCTGACACTGACCTCGGCGGGCTGCGGCCTGTCGGGCGGCGACTCCGGCAGCGGCGACGCCACCGCCGGCGGCTGCAAGGTCGACAAGGGCAATGTCGGCTCCGGCGCGCTGACAGGTGACATCACGGGCAAGATCACCTTCCAGACCACCAACCTGAAGAAAGACTTCGGGAGCTTCTTCAACGGCGTCATCAAGGCGTTCGAGAAGGCCCACCCCGGCGCCTCCGTCAAGTGGATCGACGACCCGGGCGACTCTCAGTTCACCCAGCGCAACGTCGCCGACGCCCAGGCCTGCACGCTGCCCGACGTCATCAACCTCAACACCGAGACCGCGACGCCCCTCACCAAGGCCGGTTACCTGCTCAACGTCGGCGTCAAGGACCCCTCCGCCTCCAAGCCCTTCGTCCCGGCCTTCTGGAACTCCAGCACCATGAAGGACGCCTCCGGCGCGTCAGTGCACACGGTGCTCCCCTGGTACACCGGCGGCATCCTCCTGACGTACAACACCGAGATGCTCAAGAAGTCCGGGATCGACCCGGACAAGCCGCCGACCACCGTCTTCGGACTGTTCGCCGACTACGAGAAGGTGGCCAAGGCCGCAAAGGGCAAGTACTTCGCCACGATGGCCAACCCGATCTGGCGGATACCGGCCGACTGGGACCAGATGAACATCAAGACGCTGTCCTCCGACGGCAAGTCCGCCGTCTTCGCCAGCGACCCCCGGACCACCCAGTGGGTCTCCTGGATGGCGAAGCTCTACAAGGAGGGCGCCATGCCGAAGGACTCGCTGTCCTCCAGCAACGACCCCTCCACGCCGTACAGCCAGGGCCAGGTCGCGTACGGCTCGACGAACCCGAGCTTCGTACGCTTCGTGAAGCAGAACAGCCCCTCGGTCTACGCCAAGACCGGCGTCGGCCAGCAGCCCTTCGACGCGCTCGGCCACACCACCGGCGCCCCGCAGTACATCGGGGTCGCCGCGACCAGCAAGCACGCCGCCACCGCGCTGTCGTTCGCCGAGTTCCTCACCAACGCGCAGAACCAGACGGCCTGGTGCAAGGACCCGGCCGTCGTGATCTTCCCGACGACCACGACCTCACTGGACGACCCGTTCTTCACCACGGTCACCGGCAACGACGCCTTCGCACAGGCCCGCAAGCTGGTCTCCGAGCAGCTCAAGACCACCACCGCCTACCAGACCAGCCTCTCCCCGGCCGTGCAGAACGCCATCGTCGCCCAGGTGCAACTGGCCATGCAGGGCAAGAAGAGCGCGGCCCAAGCGGTCAAGGACGCCCAGGACAAGGCCAACGAGCTGCTGAAGCAGGGCAGCTGACCGTGTCGACCCAGATCGTGAAGCCGGTGTCCGGGCCCGGTACGGCGGACAGCCCCGCCGCCCCGGGCGCGGCCCCCGGCCCCCTCGCCCGCCTGGGCCGCGCGCTGCGGCCCGGCCCCGAGCCGGGCGCCAACGGCGCCGCGCTGTACCGCCGCTGGTGGCTGCCCTGGCTGTGGACCGCGCCTGCGGTCGTCTGCGCGGCGGTGTTCGGCGTGTTCCCGTTCCTCAACACGATGCTGCTGTCCTTCACCAACGCCAAGCCGCTCGGCGGCGCGGCGGGCTTCGTCGGGTTCTCCAACTACACCCGGATGTTCGGTGACTCCGACTTCTGGCTGGCCACCCGCAACAGCCTGCTCTACGCGCTGATCGTGGTGCCGCTGATGGTGCTGCTGCCGCTGCTGCTCGCCGTCCTGGTGGAGAAGAAGCTGCCCGGCATCGGCTTCTTCCGGTCGGCGTTCTACACCCCGGTGCTCGCCTCCAGCGTGGTCGTGGGTCTGAGCTGGCAGTGGCTGCTCGCCGACCAGGGCCTGGTCAACACCTGGCTGGAGAAGGCCCATGTCATCAAGGAGGCCATCCCCTTCCTGTCCGACTCCTGGCTCATCCTGCTGTCCGCCATGGGTCTGACGCTGTGGAAAGGGCTCGGCTGGTACATGGTCTTCTACCTCGCCGCGCTCGGGAACGTCCCGCAGGAACTGCACGAGGCCGCGTCCATGGATGGCGCCGGCGCCGTCCGCCGCTTCTGGCACATCACCGTCCCCGGCGTGAAGCAGGCCATGATGCTCGTCGGCACCCTCACCGGCATCGGCTCCCTGCGCGTCTTCACCGAGGTCTACATGCTCGGCGGCCCCACCGGCGGCCCCGGCGGCGCCGACCGCACCCTCCCCTTCTACATCCGCGACGTCGGTCTCGACCCGATCACCGGCAACGCCGGCTACGGCTCGGCGGTCAGCGTCGCGCTGTTCGTGATGACCCTGGGGCTGACTCTGCTGGCGCAGCGCCTGACGAAGGAGGACGAGTCATGACCACCCTCACCACCACGGTGGCTCGCCGCCCGCGTTGGCGGGACTACGGCCGCCCTCGGGAACTGGTGGTCCGCTACCTGCTGCTGCTGTTCGTCCTCGCCATCACCGTCGGGCCGCTGATCTGGCAGTTCCTGGCCTCGCTGAAGGGCGTGAACGAGGACGTCTTCGGCCGCAACGCGTCGTTGCTGCCGCACCACCCGACCCTGCGGGCCTACCGCGAGGTCTTCGGCCAGGTGCCGGTGGACACGTACATCACCAACAGCCTGATCGTGGTCGTCCTGTCGGTCACCAGCCAGCTGCTCTTCTCCACCACCGCCGGCTACATGCTCTCCAAGCCCGCCTGGAAGGGCCGCCGGGCGGTCTGGGTCCTGCTCATCGCCTCCATGATGTTCCCCTTCGAGTCGATCATGGTGTCGTTGTTTCTGAGCATCCACGACCTTGGTCTGGTCGACAACCTGGTGGGCGTGTGGCTGCCCGGGTTCGTCGGTGCCATCAACGTCATGCTCATGCGCGGGGCGTTCCTCGCCGTCCCGCGCGAGATCGAGGACTCCGCGATGCTCGACGGCGCCGGGGAATGGCAGCGCTTCCGGTATCTGTACCTGCCCTCGGCGTGGGGCGCGATCATGGTCGTCACCATCAACACGTTCATCTCCGCCTGGGACGACTTCCTGTGGCCGCTTATCGTGCTCCGATCCGACAGCCACTTCACGCTGACGCTGGGTCTTGCGCGGCTGCAGAGCTCGTCCTTCGGCTACGACCAGCGCGTGGTCATGGCGGGGTCGGTGATTTCGGTGGTGCCGGTTCTGGTGCTTTTCGCTATTACCCAGCGGTGGTTCTACCGCGGGGTGGCTTCGGGGGCGGTCAAGTTCTGAGTCCGCCTCATTCCCAGCGGCCGGACAATCGGCGTATGAGCCCGTCCGGCCGCTGAGAGCCGGAGCCGACGACCGCTGCGTGCCCAGGTACGGGGAGCGAGACCCCACCGGGAGCCGCGTAATGGCTGTTTCGTCCGGGGAAGAACTCTCTGACTGCCAGTGCGGCACAGTGCGGCATGGTTGACAGCATGTGTGCACGGAGGAGGCCGATCCATGCGCGATCAGGTGCGGACACCCGATGGCCGGACGCTGCTGGTGGAGCGCTCGGGGGATCTCAGGGGGCGACCTGTGTTCCTCCTGCACGGCACACCCGGCAGCCGTGTTGGGCCACGACCCCGCGCGATGGTCCTGTTCCAGCGCGGCACACAGCTCATCTCGTACGACCGGCCGGGGTACGGCGGCTCAGACCGCAGCCCCGGCCGCCGCGTCGTCGACGTCGCACAGGACGTGAGCGCCATCGCGGACGCCCTCGGGCTGACACGGTTCGCGGTAGCCGGCCGTTCCGGCGGCGCCCCCCACGCGCTGGCCTGCGCGGCCCTGCTTCCCCACCGCATCACACGGGCCGCGGCACTGGTCGGACTGGCCCCCCGGGACGCCGAGGGACTCGACTGGTTCGCCGGCATGACCAAATACAACGTCTCCGACTTCCAGGCGGCCTCTTCCGACCCCGAAAGCTACGCGGCGCAGTTGATCTCCCGCTCCGCCGCTATCCGTCGCAACCCCGCCCGCCTCCTGGACGACCTGCGCCACGAGCTCACCGACGACGATCGTCGCATCGTGTCGGACACCGGCGTCCGCACGATGCTGCTGCGCAACTACTATGAGGCCCTGCGCACTTCCCCGTACGGCTGGATCGACGACGCCCTGGCACTGTGCCGCCCCTGGGGATTCGAACCTTCCTCGATCCGCGTACCGGTCCTGCTGTGGCACGGCACGAAGGACGTCTTCTCCCCAGCCTCGCACTCATCCTGGCTGGCCGCCCGCATCCCCCAAGTCACCACCGTCTTCGAACCCGCGGCAGCGCACTTCGCAGCGCTGCGGGCACTGCCCTCAGTGCTCAACTGGCTCCAGGGCGACCGGCCGGACTGAGCCCCTCACTTCGGGGGTCATACGGCAAGGGGCTCCAGGTCGCGATAGATGCGGCGGTGTTCACCGATGACCCTGGTGATGCCATTGTCCTCGCCGAGCAGCAGGCGCAGTTCGGCGAACGCCTCCTCATGCGCGTACCGGGCTTCCTCTTCGTTTCCCAGAGCAGCCATGGTCAGTGCGGCGTTGGCCGCGACCGCCAACGTCTCGGGATGATGGACGCCCAGCACCTCACGCAGAGCGCCGACCGACCGCTCCTCCAGCACCATCGCCTCCTCCAGCCGGCCCTGGTCTGCCAGCGCGTTCGCGAAATTGACTCCGCAGAACAGGGTGTGCGGGTGCCGATCCCCCAACACCTCCTCCATCCGCGGCAGCACGCTGCGGAACACCGCCTCGGCCTCAGCGACATCCCCGCATCCCCAATGGAAGATACCGAGGTTGTTCAGGGCGGCCTGGGTGTAAGGGTGAGCCTCACCGGGCACCTTTATATACTCCGCCAGCGCTTCCCGTGCCACGTCACGCGCGGCCTCCCGCTCGTCAGCAGCAAAAAGGTCAGCCGCCATATTCAGATCACATGCCAGCGTGTCCGGCGTCGGAGTCCCGTACTGCGCCCGGTACTGCGCGCGAGTAGCCATCGTCAGCCGACGCGCGTCCTCGAATTGCCCAGCCCTGCGCAACGACACCGCAAGCGACTTCGCGCAACTGAGCGTAGGAGGGAAGTCCTTCCCCAGAAGGCGCTTGTACGAGTCGTAGGTACGCGAGAGAAGCGCCACCGAATCGAAGTACCGGCCGACCTCTCGCAGGTCACGGCCCAGTCGGGTGGCCGAAGCCAGGGTGTGCGGGTGATCGGGACCGAGAACCTCCATGCGGCGGTCGAGGACGTCCTGGTCAAGGGCGCGGGCCTCGGCATAACGACCGACCATGCGCAGCGCGAGCGCCAGGTTGTTGGCCGCGCTCAGGGTACGGGGATGGGACTCGTGGAAAATCTGGCTGAAGCCCTCGTGCGCCTCACGAGCGAGTTCGACCGCCGATCTGTAGGAACCCAGGGCGGACAAGTCCGCCGCGAGACTCGACGTAGTGACATACGTATGCGGATGAGAGGGGCCGAGAACCGATTTCTGCCGCTCCAGGAGTTGCTGGTCGATATCGCGCGCCTCCACGTAACGCCCCTGGGAACGCTGCACGTTGGCCAGCTGACACCGCAAGTAGAGATACTGGACGTCATCCTCGCCCAAGCCCTCTCGCCAGTCGTTCAGCAGATCCTCGGCCAATTGGTACGCGCCGGGGAGGTCCCCGCGCTTCCAGCGGTAGCGGACTCGGTCGATGAGTAGCCTGCGGGTTTCGGGGTCGGCGCAGTAACGCGCCTCGGAGGCTGCAAGATGGGGCCAGATGATCTCGAAGCGGGGCCAGGTCCCCGGGTCGTCGATAGGCTCGTCGCCGTCCGGACGAGCTCCCGACAGCACTGTGTGAACCACGTGCCGGGCCTGACGCTGCTCCTGTTCGTTCAGCTGGGACCGGATCACTGCCTGGACGAGTCGGTGCACCTGGATGCTGTTGCCCACCTGATCGATCTTGGCGAGGGCGAAACGGCCTATCTCCCGGATGACCCGGCCGAGAACCAGCTTCTCCTGGAGCGCAGGATCGTACGGTTTGAGGGCATCGATCATCTCCTTGCTGTACAGGAGCTGCGAAGAAATGGGTTCAGGAGCGAGAAACGCACAGAGTTCGAGCAAGCGGACGGACGCCGGGGAGCGCTTCTTGAGCTGTGCGATGGAGATGTTCCAGGTCGCGGCTACGGGCTCAGGGTAGTCAGCGGGCTGGTTCAGAGCCAGCACGTCGGTGGTCTGATTGGCCAACTGCTCCAGGTAGTCGTCGATGGGCGTGGCGGTCTCGGCCAGCCACGCGGCAGCCTGGACTACTGCGAGCGGCAGATCTCCGACAGCGATCGCCACCCGGTCGGCTTCGCCGGGGGTGAGACCCGGGGCACGCCGCAGCAGGTGCTCCACACTCTCTTCTCGCAGGAAGACATCGACGCCCAGGGAAGCCCCCTGTTGGGCCCACGCCTGATTGCGGGAGGTGATGAGGATGTGTCCGCCGCCTCCGATGGGGAAGTAAGGGGTGAGCTGTGCGGGGTCGTCGGCATTGTCGAAGACCAGAATCCAGCGGTTACTCGGCACCCCCGAGCCCAGCATCTGCAAGGCTTCCTGGCAGGACAGAGCCATGTCCTCGCCTCCGGGTGCCCCCAGCCGGGCGGCGAGTTCGGCCAGGGAGGCGACGACGGTATCGGTGTGCTCGGCGGATATCCACCAAACGAGGTCGTAGTCCGCCATGAAGCGATGCACGTATTCATTTGCCACTTGGGTCTTGCCCACTCCCCCAAGCCCGAACAGCGCCTGGGATTTGGGGAGTACGACGGACATGCCGCCGCCGAGCTGGTCGCGCATCCGCTCCAGTACGAGGCTGCGGCCGGTAAACGCCGCGTTGCGTGGTGGCGCGTTCCAGATCCTTGGCACGCTGCCGGGGAAGCGCGGGCCGGCGGCGCCCCGTTCGAGGGGCTGGGCGGGCAATTCCAGCGCGCGCTGCAGGTTGAGGACACAACTCGCTTCGTCGAGCCGGTGCAGGTCGACGGGGTTGTGATCCAAGTACGAAGGGGTCAGACGGGCGTCGTCCAGACGTAAGGACACGAGGGACAGGTGGGTCTCGGAGGCTTCGGAGGCAGTGAAGCCGCGCCAGGCGGCTTCCGCGTGACGGGAGTTCAGGAAGGAGGTGGACAGCAGCACGAGTGTGTGGCCGGTGTCCTTGGGCGGCTCGGCCGTGGACGCGGATACGTCCTGAAGGGTGACGCGGCAGCCGGAGCGGGTGAGGAGGAACTCGATCCAGTCCGCCCACATCCGGTTCTCCGGGACATAGGCCAGGACGATGTCGGCCACCGTGGTCAGGGGCCGGCGACGGACGTACGCGTCGCGGCAGCGCAGTCGCAGGGCCTCGGGGACCGTGGGCAGCGAAGAGATCTCGCCATCGGTGATGACCGTGGTAAGCCGTTCGAAGGCGGAGAGAAGCGAACTTGTCAGCCCGCTCTCGTCACCGACGGTGGCCAGTGTCTCCTCATAGGCGTAGTAGGGGCGATAGGGGATCTCGACCGCGCCCCAGTAGGCGGTCAGTTCCTCGCCGTTCAACCCCTTGGGCAGACCGTCGAACTTCGCTTTGGCCACGGCACGCCCCGCGTCGACTTTCTCCTTTTCGCCCTCGTCGATGCGCATGGGCACGGGCAGTACCCTGATCTCGCGATTGCGGTACCCCTCCTCGACGCTGCGCGCCACCGCTGCCGCGCCGTCGAGTGACTGGTCGCTGAGCGTGAAGCAGTCGACCAGCACGTCCGGCATGTGAATGGTGCAGATGTCGGCGTTGTCGGACAGTCCGGTCCGGCTGTCGATGAGGACGTAGTCGTATGACCCCTTCATGTCCTCTCGGAGGGCATCGAGGAACATTCCGCCTCCCAGACGCTCATAGAAGTTGTCCCACTCGAACTGGGAGACGGTTGCGGAGTAGTTGCGGTCCTGTCGGCCGGCGGAGAGGAAGTCGAGGGTGCCTCCGTCGGGGAAACGCAGTCCGAGTCGTTCGGGGGCCAGGGAGACCGCATGGGGCTCGACGCGGGCGTACCCCCGGTGCCACTCGCCGGTGCGCGATTCTCCCGTGGTTGCGGCCCAGGCGTATTCCGTGATCACGTCAATGACGCCAGTGGTCGCACCCATGACGTTCGGGTCCAGGAACGGGTGAAAGAACCGGTGAAGTCCGGGTGCTTCGAGATCCCAGTCGACCGCGAGTACACGTTTGCCGTTGGCAGCGAGGATCCAGGCGGTGTTCGCCAGGGCCATCGTGCGTCCTGTGCCACCCTTGTACGAGTAGAAGGTGATGATGCGTCCTTCGGGGACCGCCTTCATGCTTCTCCTCCATGGTCGTGTCCCGCGCTATGTGGGCAACTGCGGGGGTATGGGGCCCGCGAGGCGGGGCCTGGACACGTGCTGGCCAACAGGCGGGTGGGCCGCAGCGTGCTTGAGGAACTGCCGGGTGGTGTTGGCCACCACCCGGGGCAGAACGTCGGTGAATGCCTTGAGGGTGGGCACTCCGTTGACCGCGATGCGGCAATCGGTACGGCGGCCCCGGTCCAGGGTCAGCGGCAGGGCGCGTTCGAGCTCTTCGGCGAGGCGTCGCCCCTCGGTCCCGTGGCACTGCGGATCGTCGCGGTTCCATGGCACCACCGCGCTGATCCAGGGGTGTGTGCTCGCGTCGAAGGTCTTGAGCCTGCGGCGGCGCTCCTCGTCGGTGAGCGCCCAGCGGTCGACGAGGAGGATGACGGGCCGACCGACCGGGGCCTTGTCGCCATCGGTGACGTCCGCTGCGGAAGCGGTGTCGGTGCTGGTGTCCTCGTCGTCGAAGGAAGAGACCGTGATCCGGTAGTCGAGGGACCGGATCAGCTCTTCGGCGAGGACGGGCAGCGGCCGCGTGGATTCGGAGTGATAGGGGTTCCAGTCCCAGGCGTACTCGCCGTACGGCCGGGCATCGCGATGACTGGGAATCGTGTCCCGGGTGGGGGCTGCAACGGTCAGATGGATGCTCCGAGGACCCTCCCCACGCGGTTTGAAGGCACTCGGCGTGGTCTCGTAGGGGCGAGGCTGAGCGGGCGGCAGCGGTGCCTCGCTGGCCACTCGGACGATGCGCTGGGCGAGTCGGAGAACGGTCTCCTGGTACTCGTCACGCAGCCTGTTGAGTTTGATCAGTCCGTAGATTCCCTCGTCCGCGTAGCGGGCCCCGAAGGCGGCGTGATCAATGTGAATGTGCCTGACAGAGTCGGGAAGCTGGCCCATGTCGACATGGGCCCACAGGGCGGGGACGATGGCGGGTACGCTCCCCGCGCCGCTGGCACGGGCCCGTAGGACCCGCTCGTGGAAAGCGAACCACTCTCGGCCACACATTTCGCTGGTGAAGTAGCGGGGAGAGAAGAGCGGGACGAAAACCCGGCAGACGGCCAGGTTCTCGCTCAGCTTCTCCGGCCAGCCGTCCCCGGAGCGTAGTTCCCGGTCCATGAAGCCAGCCGGAACTCCTGCGGGAATGTCTGTGAGATGCATGATGTGGTCACACAGATCCGTGAAGAGGACACGGACCCAGTGGTCGGGGTCACTGCTCGACGTACCCCACGTCGGCGTGTGTGCGTAGCTCAGGAAGAAGTACGGCCTGTTGTCGAGCTTCCAATCCCGGCCCGATGCGTTCACACGCCCCCCTACCTGCCGACGCCATGAGGCTACGCCAGCACGTCACGCCCGCCAGAACCCACCAATATGCCCGAGGTTCCAGCTCCATCAGTCACCCAAACTCGGTCATTCACCGCCGATATTTGGCCATATATGTCCTCGCGTGATCAACTGCATCGCGCATGCTGACTAGTGCGACGGGCCTGCCCGCCATCTCGGATTCGGCGACGAGACCCCGGGGCAGTGCCGCGCCGACGGCGGCGAAGTCGCTGTCGTCCAGTTCGATGTCCTCATACGAGATCCAATTTCCCTTGCGCTCCACGACACATCGGTAGTTGCGGGTCCGGGCCGGTCGTGCCGTCCGGTACTCGGCGAGATGAAAAGCGCTGCACACCTCGAATCCGACCCGGAACAGGAGCACATCGGCCTCCGCCTCATACAGCCGGGCGAGCGGGGATCGCTCTCCGAGATGGCAACGCACGTCGTGGCCGCCCAGCAGTTCGACGGCACGAAGTCCCAGTCCTGCGAAGGAGGTCTGAGGATGGTCACTGCGTACCGCGTCCGGCACGGTACGCACGTGCTCGGCGAACAGGCCCATCGTCGGACACCCGGTACTCGCACGCTCGAAGGGCGGCATCGAGGCCCGGAACGCCTCCCTTTCCAGTGCTGTCATGGCGGAAGTAGCCGCCCTGTGGGCACGCGAGGTGTCCGAATTCTCAGGAGTAAACGCGGGGACGATCAGCGTGCCCTCCCGGCCAAGGGCGGTGCGCAACGCATGGAGCAGGTCGGTGTCCCGCAGCCCGCTGTCCCGGAGAGAGGCGTGCACGATGAGCACGGACCCGCGACGCACGCCCAACTCGCACAAAGCACTTGTCAGTCCGGCATCATCCATGCTGCCGTGCCCATTCCGCCCACCACTGCGCGACCAGCACCGCACCGCTCTCGGTGAGTTCCCGCTCCGGCAGACGGGTGATCTCGACGAGCGTTCGACCGGCATTCTCAAGCGCGTTTGCCCGTCGCCGGTCGTCGTCCGGCTCCACCTGCCAGCAGGCGGCCTCCGCCAGCCAGTTGCCCGCCGCATCGAGGAGCCGACCGGCTCTACTGCCCGCGAGATGCAGGTCCGCCGATTCCCGCAGGGCGAGCAGCCGGGCTCGCCGGCCCACTCGCAGCAGCCCTCGTGCCAGATCATCGGCTTCCACGTCGAGCGGAACACCCAGAGCTCCCACGGCATGTGAACCGAGTTGCACCCCCGCGCCGTCCACCAGCGGGGTCAGCGTGGTTGCGGTGAGCGCTGCGCCGTCGTCTCGCCAGCCCCTCACCTGGGTCTCCAGCACATCGCATGCCGCCCGCCAGCGCTTGAGGAAGAGACGAAACTCGCTGGGTTGCAACGAAGGCGCCACCGCGTGGGCGTAGCAGGCTCGATAGGGATCCGCGTCATCGATGAGGAGCCTCGTGCCACCGCTCTCCAGCGTACGCAAGGGGCGCCATTGTAGGGGACTCTCGTCGTCGTCCCGCCGAACGATCACCGTTTCGCCCGCGCAGCGGACCCTGAATCCCTCCGTCGTTGTCGTCACCTCGACACGGCCCGGTCGCTGAAACTCAAGTGTGCCCAGTGTGGGAAGGTGCAACTGCCTGCTACTGCTCTCCCAGACAATCGTCGCGTCGATCCCCGCTTGCACTGCCGCCGCTGTGGCGACCGAGACCAACCGGTCGGTGTCGACCGGACCATCAATGGAGCGTTGAATCGAAGTGCGAACGTACGGGTGGGCAAGGATCGTGTTGAGGTGGGGTGCGGAGACCGGGTCTGCATCGAGGTGCACCAGGACTCGCCACGCCTCGGCCAACGCCGGCTCTCGCGCATGAATCTCGTGCAGGAGAGCAGCGAGACCCCGGTTGACGTCGATCTGCGCAAAGCGGAGTTCGCCCATGTGGTAGACGACTGGAGTGAGTGCTCGCTGGGTGACCCGCTCGGCGATTCCGTCGATGAGCACCCGCAGATCCGTACAGTATACCGACGGATTGTCGAACTCCCGGTACGCGCTGTAGCGATGTGAATACAGACCGCCACCACAGGATTTCACAACAGGGCATCGCCTGCAGACCTGGCTTACTCCCTCGATGCCGAGTTGTCGTGCCCGTACGCCAGGATGCGCGGCCATTTCCTCGAACGTGTTCCTGAAAACATCGAGGCCGGTGGCAGGAGCCCCGTCAAAGGCGGTCTTCAACGAATCGACCTGCTCAAAACTGCCGTCCGTTTCCACGACGGCAAGATCCGAGGGCGCGAGTCCCAGCGCCTCGGTCAGACTGGGACCGCCACGCAGGGTACTGAGCACCGACTCGAAGGTTCTCACCGGCACCTTGCGTCCTTGCTGCTCCCACCGATCGAAGATCTTGAGCAGCCAATCGGCATACGGGGTCGATGCCCCGTTCGGTCTGGGCGGAGGTTGATCCCAGTTCGAATGGGGCAGAAGATAGTCGATCCGCGGAGGATCAAGAGCCGTGAGCGCATCATGCACCACGACCGGATCATTGGCCACGTCCACCGTGCACAACAGTCCGAGGTCCAGGTGTCGGTACTGAGCAGTATGCAGAAGCTCCACCGCCCGCAGGACCCGGTCGTAGCTGCTCCGGCCCTTGCGGTCGAGTCTGTGCCGGTCATTGGCCGCCCGATCTCCGTCGAGCGAGATCCCGACCTTCACGTCGAATTCATCGAAGATGTCGAGATACCGCGGGTTGAGCTGGATTCCATTGGTATGAATTCGGAGATCCAGGGCAGTCACGGGCTTCAAAGTCCGGCTGAGTTCTTCGCAGATTCCTCGAATCCGTCCAGGGCCCGCAAGAAGCGGCTCCCCACCATGCAGAATAATCGAAACGGATTCAAGATCCTGCGACTCAGCGTGAACCGCCAGCCGATGGGCGACCTGCCGGACAGTTTCTTCGGAGATAACCTTGGGGCGCGTGATCCAAGTCTGATCGGCATGCTCGTACACATAGCAATGGTCACAGGCCAGATTGCATCTGCTGTGGATCTTCAATACCAACTGCCGGAGCGGAAAAGCTGTCACCGACCCACTGTACGGACTCCATCCCGCCCGACGCGCCACGAACCTGTTGATCCCCTGGGGCAGCTGACGGCATCTCGACAGCGCGTGGCGGAGCGGCGACCCAACTAGCGGCCACGCGGTCGCCACGCGTACAGGCTGAGTGCCTCAGAGAGCCGAATCGAAGGTGATGGGCCTCGTCCGACGTGTGGGAACGCCCATGACCCGTCCTGCGACCCTGGCAACATCGGCTTGGCGGGGATTAAGAGCCGACAGGGGCGCGTGCTGCCTTTGCGCCGACTGGGCGGTGGCAGAGTCACGCGTCACTGCCGTCACCGAAAGATTCATAGCTGCCTCATAGCTGGCTTATATTGCCGAAAGGACGTAGCGGTGTGGTTCGTGGTCATCCCGTTCACAATTGCGAGAGTTACCAGCGTTGAGACTGAGATGCCCCGGGCTCAGAAAGAGCCTGACGCGGACGATACCACCGGAGGGGGTGATCCACTCGACGTGGCGTGAAGACGCAAATGGGCAGCGTGGCGTCCGCCCCACTCATCAGGCACGACGCGCGAGGTGGCCATCCCACGCCAGGGTCATTTCGGTCAGTATTCGAACACTGGACCGTCCGAGTGAGACGTCGCCGACGAACCGCAGGTGACCTGGAGGACCGCGGGCGGTGCCGACAGCGCGTCGCCGGCGGATCCGGCGACACGGATCTCCAGGCGGCCCGGCAGGACCGCGGTCACAAGGCCCGGGCCGACCTGGAGCAGCTCTTCCGGGCCCAGCGGAAACCGCACGGTGCGCCGCTCGCCGGGCGCCAGATCCACGGCGCGGAAGGCGCGAAGCTCGAGCGCGCGCGGCCAGACGGGGGTGCGCAGGCGCCGTACGTAGAGCTGGGCGACGGCGCGGCCGGGCAAGGGACCGGCGTTGGATACGTCGACGTCGCAGGTCAGTTGGCCCGAGGGCGGGATCGAGGGGTGGGAGAGCCGGGGCGGGCCGTAGGTGAAGCGGGTGTAGGCGAGGCCGTGGCCGAAGGGGTAGAGGGGGTCGGCTGAGGTGTCGGCGTAGCCGGGGTATTCGGTGTCCTTGTGGTTGTAGTAGACGGGCAGTTGTCCGGCGGACCTGGGTACGGAGACGGGGAGCCGGCCGGCGGGCCCGGCGTGGCCGAGGAGGATCTCGGCGATGGCCTGGCCGCCCCAGGGGCCGGGGTACCAGGCGGTGAGGAGCGCGGAAGCGAGCTGGGCGGCTTCGGGGACGGCGTGGGGGCGGCCTTGGAGGAGTACGACGACGGCCGGGGTGCCGGTGGCGGCGACGGAGCGGAGGAGTTCGCGCTGGGCGGCGCCGAGCCGTAGGGAGGCGAGGTCGACGCCTTCGCCGCAGGTCATCTCGGATACCGGTGCCAGGGCGGCGCCGTTTGCGTCGAAGGGGGTGTCCGTGGTGCGGG
>Ga0307517_10008019_pt1 | contig 15234 bp, 18 predicted proteins | sample 23_EM_MG_FD_194515 | JGI IMG/M metagenome (GOLD analysis project Ga0307517, IMG submission 194515) | Populus trichocarpa ectomycorrhiza microbial communities from riparian zone in the Pacific Northwest, United States - 23_EM | ecosystem: Host-associated > Plants > Roots > Unclassified | place...
ATCGTAAGTCGAACACCTATCGCATACGATAGCTGCGATTTTGCTGCTCACCGATCTAGAACTAGGTTATAGGCAGAAAACAGCAACCCAAAGAACCCAGCGCCGAACAACACCTGCTCTGCAAGCAATAACCCAAAGGTCTCTCCTGCAGACTCATTTGCTGCCAGAAGCGCCCGAATGACGAAAGCTGATATTCGCACTAATGGGTATCAACGGAACAAAAATAAAGTCAGATTTGAGATAGTCATTGCAGAAAGGACAGTGTATACAACCCACCAGCGCAGAAAAATGCCAGAGAGAAGAAGACGTATGTCGGTTTCCTGAAGGATTGCCCAATGAACCATCCAAACAGTAGAAAGTAGAGGGCAGCAAAGACTGCTGCTGCTGGAACAGAGTCAATTCCGGAAAGCTTCGCAAAGTTTATGTGGGATGAACCGATTGACATTGTCGTATAAGGAGCACCGTGACGTCAAAAATAGAGTTACTCGGCGAACAAAAGTCATTCCGTGCTCCCTTCCTTATACTCCGGCTCTGAGCTGGCCAGTCGCGTCAGGGGGCTCGAGGTAAAACTAGGCAACTCTGGCCTCACTAGGCAACTCTAGCCTCGAGACTGACGCGAACGACTCCTTATCTTGGAGAGAAGTAACTCACTCCCTATTCCGAGGGAACCGGGCATTCATTCTATTTTAGGCTGGGATGTAATACGTCCATTATTATCACGTCAGAACTCCAAGTTTGCTCCAAGTGAACCTTCTGTGAAATTAGCAATTCCTGATACGCATGGATTCAGGAATATATAGGAATCCCGCCTGGATGGTCAGACAACGCTAGGGTGCCGTGTCGTTTGCGTGTCATAGTAGAGTGAACTTTATGATAGCCGGAAAGTTCAGAAGGGACCTTCTGGCATGAAGGTTGGAGCCAGCAGCGATCAACTGACCTTGGAAGGGAAATTTGACGTTGGTGTCGGTTTTGAATGGAGGGGGAGGCTATCTCGGAGTCATTCCGTGTTCCCTTATGCTGCAGCGTTACTCCAGACCTAGGTAACTCTGGCCAAACTCTGGCCCCAAGAGTGACGAGAACGACTCCTCATATGCTCTGAATCCGTTGATCGGATATATCGTTGAGTTCTGTCAAGGAATTAAACCATGGAGGCTGAGCGCTGAGGGAGCGGTCCAGATTGGGTCCAGATGGATTACACGCGCTTTCTGCGCGGTGCTTATGTAATATACGCACCAACACATGGCTATGCACCGCTGCATCGACGTCCCGACCGCAAACCACAGCCTGGTTAACTGGATGAATGTTCTTTGAGACATCGAATCCGCATAGCCACTGCTAGGCAGAGCCACTATGATAACTCTGCCATCCAGAATGATCCACAGAGGCATTTAATGCCCAACGGTCCCCAACCCCATCTGAAGCCCTGGGTCCACTTTCGCTCGAGACGGACATGGAAAAGAGGAGAACCCAGTCTTCCGCATCTCTTTCTTCGTGGAGGTATGATCCCTCTCGGAACATTGTGACTACATCACTAACAACCTTCTCAGTACCGCATTTCGGAAGTATGTGCCCTTCGGTGTACACTTTTCATTGACGGCTCTTGTGGCTATCCTCCTCATACTCGTGCTCGATGGCCGTAAATTCAACACCAACTCTCGTCGACCGGAATATACAGAAAGCGATGGCTCGAGGTCTTATCCAACATCGTATGCACCTCTCCAGTCCGACATTACAATTGCTGTCTCGTTGGCGGCTACAGTTACTCGCGTTGCCGGCGGATGGTGGAGTGGAGGATACATCTGGCGATGTATTTTCGTGTCCATGGAGAGAGGTGGAATTTCTTTGGGAGGCCTATCAAAGGTTGTTTCGAGTGTCCCACTGCCGCCTTGGAACTTTACACGAAGAAGTAATCAGGTCATCATATTCATTACTCTTTTCGCCACTTTCGCTATTGACTACTTCTCCGCCGCGTTGACTGGATCAATCATATGGGAAAGCACGAATAGGCCCATAACTGGACGTATCCCGGTCACTGGAATTAAGAAAGGAGTCCAGGGCACAGATGTGTCAGGTTATTTCGACTATCCTGATTGGCCAGATGCCATCATAGAGCAGGCTACTGCTTCTGCAAGCCTCGCTTGGGTGACAAACCAGCCGAACTCGGCGAATACGACGGAACCATCCACTATATTTAGGCGCATCCTCACCACGACACAATACCTCCCTGTCAATTCTACCCTGAACAATGTCACAGTACCCTACTTTGTAGTGGACGACTTCGAATGGATCAGAGACCCGGACCCGCTTCCGAAGCAACTGCGACCTTTATTCCATAAATTCAAGAAACCCAGTCCATACTTTTCTCTTAATGGCATAGGCGGGTTGATACCTGACAGCGAATGGGGACCGCCACGGACAAAAAAATTAGGAAATCCTGTTGTCGTGTCAGAATCACGGCTTTTCGGCTTTCATGTTTCCCAACTTAAACACCCTCAGCTGTGCCCACAAAATTATTCGATCGACCCCGGCGCAGTAGTCAACTTGCACCGGGCGCTGGTAGGAGATTTCAACAACTGCTTCGCGATCGCAAACGTGACGTACCGGGCGGGAGCGGCTATATGTCAAAGCTGCAAACTTATTTCTCCGACCGTCGTCCAAGCCCAGGCCCCCCTTCCGATTATCGCAGATTCCTTCACTCCGATGGCATTGGGACTTGCACCAGTGGTAGCGACCTATTTAAATTTTTCGGGTTATGCTGTTCCCCGGAACTACAGTACGAACAGAACGCTGGTCATCGAGCTGACTTCAAGAGCATATCAAGCTGCATGGGGTGCCTTTTCCACCAACTTAGGACATGATCAAGATGAGACGGGCGTGGAAATTCCCCTGCCAACCTTGCGTGCTAATGTAGTCCCATGGAGAGTATGCCTGTGGGTAGGGCTCCATCTCTTATATTTAACCTTGGGCCTTCTTTTCGTTTATATCCAGAGCCGCTGTGATCACCCTTGGGTTGAAAACATCACCATGGCCGTCTTTTGGCTGAACACGAGCGCACTTTCTCTGGAACCCGATGGTCAAGTCATCGACCCATGGAAACCCGGAGCAGAGCTTCCGAGGGATAGGATGCTTATACTCGAGGATGCTGGCGAGCGCGAGCGCTCGGTGAAGAATAGATCAAAATATAGATCACAGGAATACGTATGGACACCGGATACGCGCATGAGCGCGGCGTACGTATGTGGAGACAATCGAAATTGGAATATATACGGAGACATGAAGAGATAAGCACATATCAATCCTCACCTTTTCAGGGGAAAAATATGGCTCAGTAATCATCTAGCGCTCCAAGGTTTCAAATATCTTACTATGATCTAATTCGAACTCATGACCCAGTTTTACCGTTGGACTAGTAGAGCTTACATTACATAAAATACTTTCCTTAGTCAATATGTACCCAATTTTTGGGGCGCAGGTATGTCCAAATTCAGTCGTGATGAGTGAAATGGGTCCAGGTATGCCAACCTATGCGGGTAAGGTGAACAGGTAACGCGTATGAATTCCTGTACCCGTAACTTTTAAAACCACATATACTGTAAGTGATTATGTCAAAGTGATCATGATATCCCCTCGCAAGGCCTCGCAAGTGATGACATTCGCTTGGTTTGGACATTTTGAGAGGCGGTTAGGATACGAGACTAAATGTTCCTTGCGATAATAAAGTTATTATGATTTTAACAAATAATACAATAACGTACATATAGAGAAACTGCAATGAGAAAAGGCAACGCACGAGGCGAGTTGACACTTTCAGTACCAATCGCCTCTTGGAGGATAAGGTTGCCTTCAATAGTTGTACAGATACGCCCGATGCAGCCGACGAGAAGACGAGAATGAGAGTCAAATATAAGCCAAAAGAAAAGGTCGAAGGTGTATACGAGGAGGGGTAAAAACCTTAGGTCTCGTTATCCCTCACTCCGCGTGTCCTTCTTCCCACCGCCCCATCTCCTTATAGCTCACTCACACTCGGTATCGCAAAGTGTCCTCCAACGAGTAACCAAACCCCTCCTCACCGCTCTCCTCGCCCATCTCGTTGTCACATATTTCAATCAACAGGCCTGATATGGCGATTTCGATAAGCTGCTCGTCGTCCCGCTGCAGTTGTTTGCCACTTGCCAGATCTGCAAAAAGGGTCGGTCAGTATCTGATATTTCGAAACGTCCATAACACACATACCTCACCTCACCCCATCGCAATTCTCCATCACAACTGTCCCACAAACACGATTTCCTTCAACCTACCCACCTCCATCCCCAAATTAAATCCCATGGCCAACGTATTCGACGCTGCCGTTGTAATGCTCGATTTCTCGTAGAGCGTTAACGCCGCATCACCGCACAGTCATCGAAGTGAGTGGTTGAAGTTCCCGCATATCACCGTTGTGGGTTTTAAAAGTTTCGCCTATAACAGCCACCGATCGCTCAATGCGCATTGAAGGGGGGTTGATATCGGGGTGTCTGGATGGAGTCTGGGTGAAGGTATGGATGTAAATCCGGCTTCCACCACCATAATTGTTGATCTACATCGGCGGCGGGGCCCACTCGGCTCGTCGTTCGGACTTTGCAGCAATCCGCCCGTTGTTGGTCGAGCGGGCGACTGCGGGCGCGTTGTTGATGGGGCGACTATAGAGGGCGGTTGCGGTATGTAGTAGTCAATCCGTTCATCCGGCGCCCCAATGTGATAGAGGAGTAGGCGAGGGGAGGGAGAAGCCGCTATTGACATTGAAGAGGTTAAGAGTGGGGTACATTCACGATGCCAAAGGCTTACCGTGTGATCTCGTCGCTATTCATTCATGTACTTGACCAGGTGCGCTTGACTTATCCTCAGCGAGCGGGTTCGCCAATCGTCGGCGTCGGCCGCTATATCCTATTCCTCAGGACACCATCCTCCTTGATCTTGTCAAAGGCTGTCGTTCTCGGCACTGATACTAGCGCTTAGAGTCAATAGCTATCACCAATGGAGAGTTATCACAGAGGTGGTGGGTGATAAGACGACGAGTGAGCATGGAAATGCTGCCGGCAGGTACGCAGTGCACATCGGTGGATAATGTTGCCATCGACATTGAACGACGATCACCGTCATCGTCGTTGGTTAAGAAGTAACGAGGGTGAAGGAAGTACTCCGATTGGGGCGCCGGAGCAGTGTCGTTCTTGCATCCTCCGCGTGGTATCCGCTAGCAAAGGCACAAAAGTACGCTCCTGCGGAAATCATAGAGACATGTGGTGGGTGGGTAGTACCGTTCATTCCGGGATGCATTGGAAATATCGGAGAGGTTATGTGCTGATGACATGTGTCCGAAATCCACTAAGCTCTCGATCAAGCAATGCCGCCGCCTCCATTTCGAAGGGGCGGGCAGCTAGGCGGGTTACTTTTGGTAGGAAAATGACGGTGGCAGGGATAGCAGGAGTCAGTGCGTTCGAATCTACTTGTGCCGACAGGGTCGCGGATAAAAAAAAAAGCGTCACCACCGCTGTTGAAGGAGTGTGAAGATGCAAGAGCAGGTGTATTGACGATGCCAAATACTTACCAGAGGAGTGAACTCCTTTCTTCTCATATTCCCTCGTTCCCATCGCAAATATAGCAAACTGTGTTTCTAATAACTTTCTTGAGAATGCAAGATCGCTGGTCGTGGGTGAGCACTTGAGCACCCCATGGTTTCCAGATCGAAGCAGATGGAAAAAGTAAGAAGGCGTACGGTACGTCCTTGGTTCTATAGCGTGAAACTTGGAATGGCAGTGCATAGCTATCGCCGACATAGGGACGAGAGATCGCGGTTAGAGTAAGGAGCGCGCACAGAACGGGCAGTGGAAAATCCGCGGTGGATCCCTTGAGTAAAGCTCCAGTCATCGTTGTAAGGCGTAATGAGAGTGGGTATTGGACTCGACGTGGGAACAGCATGGTCCTATGTTACCTCTCCCATCACGTCGCGAACTTCAGCTGGGTTAAGGATGGACGGACACTTGTCGTCTAGTAAACCTAGTCCGTTCTCGTCTTCCAGGAGCCCCGGACGCGTGCGCGTGATGTTGTCGTTGTCGTTGTTGTCACGAGGCTGAAGGGATTCGTTCATGCGGAGATACTGGGGACAAGATGGTGCCTGCCATTCTATGAGAAGTGAAGCGTATTTTGTGGATGAATCGCGCATGTCATTGGAGGAGTATCGGAGGGACCGAGTCTATCTCGATGGCGCAGGATGTTGGGTGGATACGTGTTCGTTCAGTGCCTCGATCAACGGTGCACTCGTCTTGATCTCCTGAAAGACGATTATGAGCGTGTAAAATCCAAATGAAGAAAACCATAGATCGTAGGAATCCATTGAAGATGATATAGAACAGTGGATCTAGATTAGATTATGAGTCATAATCTAATCTATGTGTCCATCAGCCACAATCACAATTGCCTCTGTCCATCATGTCGTATCCTGCAGTTCTGCCGTCTCTTACTCTTCCGCGATGAATCCGCATAAACTCCTCCAACGCTCGTACGATTCCAAATATCCGTCCGGCGAAAGCCATTATCGTCCCCACACCCCATGGTGACTTTTTCAAGCTGTATGAACCGTAAAAATGGCAGCCATGACAGTGAGTCCTCCCTTCCTCCCTCAGCCGGCACAACTGTTTTCTTGAGCCACTCCTCTACTCTCCGTGTCTGCGACTCCACTGTTTCCCCCTCACTTTCATCGCATTATCGGCTGGCATTTTTTTCTGCTGTGTTCCACCGGTGTGAGATTATCCGCCAGCGAAACCATTTCGAAGCATACCCTACCACTGCCAGAGGACGAACGGGGTGTCGTGCTAGATTGCATACATTCCTATTTTTGCCTCGAGTTGAGCAAATGATGCATGCATACATGTCACCAAGATCTCGTTCGTCCTCTCATAGGATGCATGACCGTTCTTTTATTTCATCTCACTGCTTATTATCTGCCCCTTGCCATGCCACTTCCAAGTCTTTATCGTCCTTTTTTCTCCACTTTTCGGCAACATCACTTGAGGGCTCAAAGTCCCAGCTTTCCGTTTTTTAACGTAGATCAATGCCATTCGTATTCACGCCCACGCTTCCTAGGTTATTTCCTTGAAAACAGCTATGTGAGAACCTATATAATACGGAATTCTCAAGGACATTCGTGAACCGACAGGTGAACTCCTCTGCATCTCCCTCTTTCCCCTTCTCCACCCCACCACTTGAGCCGCTTCGTTCGTTGTAGAAATGCTCCCATTCCACGAGACCACACCCATATCTGATGCGCCACATTGTTTGTACCATGTGGATAATCGTCGTTAAATGGTGTTTGTGTTTCCCCTCAACCATTGAGTTCCAAATGGCGACGGTAGTACATATAATATTTTCGTCAGAATTGACTCTTTTTTTTTTTTTTTTGTACTCGGATATATTCAAGGATGAATATCGGATATTGCATGAATGTCATTTGGTGTGGCATAAATTTTGTACACCCTGGCAACTTGCATATACAGTAAGGTAGACGTAGGAATCATGATCAATGGACGCTGAGAATCACGGTCAGTTGGTACACCACGACATTTAGACCGAACTACGGAGAGCCCATATTACCATCATTGCAAAGCAAAAAAGAAAAAAATTCTGTTTGAGGGATGGAAAAATACGGAACCGAGATCTAAGACACGAAACAGACGGGCATTCACAGACAGAAAACATTTGAGCACAGGGTACGAACCAAATGGTAGCATCTCCCGGAAAGCGCTCATGCCCAAGAAGCACCTAAACTAGAAAACAGCCAAGGATCGAATCCGCCGAGGTCAGAAAATAAGTAGTTTCATGTGCTGGTGGGTATGGAATACATACGCCATCGTACAGAATAAACAACTGATCTCGAGGTCGCTGGCGCGATCGATCCGTGGTTGTACATGCTCGGGATTTGGAAATAGATGCGGCACAGTGGGGAAGGTGGGGGTAGTAATCTTCCAAGTGGAAAAATGGTGGTTGGGGATGCGCATGGAGATTCTGGATAGACTTCTATTACACCAGCTCCTTCAAATTACACCATACAAGATTGAGAAAATAAAATGAAGACGATGAAGGTGGACTGCACGCTGCATCCACGACCGAAACCTCCACCACGAGGAGAGCAATAGGTAGGGGACTAGAAAAAAGGAGTCGGAGAGGGCCAGATTACCCATAGGCGAGATGATGAGGAAGAATAAAGAAGAATGAGGGTGATGTAGAAACGACGGAAGCATACCCTATTGACACCATCGTTCTGTTTATCCAGGTCTCTCGATAACAAATTCCACCGACAACCTAGACAAAATCTGAACCTCAACATGTTCGAAGGACCTCATGCAGCTTGACCCACGCCACCAATGCGAGATGAATATGGGAGGGACAGAAGATGACCTGACGAAGACACATTTGAATCGCATCGCTCCGACTAGCGTTGCCCGGTGCGCTCCCAGACGTGAGCCTTCCGGCCAGAGTTCCACTCCATTCTAGCCTGACCAGCACGATTCGACGCGCTCGCAAGTCCATATCCTCCAACCTTGTCCATCACCCAACCAGTAACCGGCCCTGTTTTTGCTTTCATGAATCTTCGCCGCATCCTACCCGCGCACCAAACAGTCTTCCCCTTTAGCGCCGCCTGACCTACAACCATCTGAATCGTCCACCGTAATCCTTCGGTATCCCCAACCCGGCGCCACCTAATCACCAAAATGGAAAGATCGGTAAACTCGACGGCGTGCCGCCCGACTAGCGCAAAGTGGATCCTGCCGAGGAAGAAAAGAGTCTTTGGAGCTGGTGTTTGAGGATGATCCAACACCAAGGAGGGAAGGAGACGAGGACGAAAGAGGTGATGGTGAACTGTTTGTGAAAAGACGACAGAAGGGTGAACGCTGGGTGCGGGTCTGACCTGGACAGGTAGATTGTGTTTGATAGATAGTACCAGTGATGAAGATGAAATCGGGTATGATAGATAGTGCTGGGGATGAAGCGTGAAGACGCAATAGGATATGTAGAATGCTGCGAAGGGATACGGCGCGCTCAAGGGAGCTCTCCTTGACACTATGCAGCGTATGGGAGGCGGGAGAGGACAGAACATGGCAGTACCTTGCAGCTGCGGGAGGAAGAGCGAAATTAGTTCTCCAACTGAATACCAAATGGATGGGTAAAAATTAAAATACGCACCGCCAATGCATCCTGCATCGCGCAAGGTATAACATCCACCCTGCCTTTCTCGTTCACTTAGAAGCTGTCGTCCTCTTTCCACCTCCTGCACTCTGACTCACAGGTGAGTCCGCTATATTAGCCGCTTCCGTATGGCCTGCGCCATCTCTCCCAAGGAGGGAACGGCAGTGGCTGTCGTCCTGTGAATGAGTCAATGACCGATCCCAAGACGGTTAATCCAATGACAAGCGAGTGGAGGTGGGTCACAGCTATACCTATGAGGCGATGTCAGGGTACCGAAACAGAGAAGAGAGGAGGATAAAGAAAGAGGATGGGAATCTCATACTGATACTGACTCGGACTTGGAGAAATTGGGGAATCGCCCTTGGAAAAAAACTACATTCCGGTCATATAAGATGAATAGAACACATAAGAATGATAGAAAAGAAGGAAACTCGCCAGGTGAGGATGAACTTGGGGTTCATAAAATCGTATGCGACACGACCAACGTGTGGGACGAACTACGCATCCGAGTCTATGCCATACAGCTACCACCCCAGCATCTCACCGCAAAACTTGAGCAGAGGGAAATGACAGTACAAGAGTGCCATTAATCCGTCTGGCGCACGGAAGGTGCGGTGGACTTGCAGGTAAGCCGTTAGACTCGCTACCAGTACGTTATGCGGTGACTTCATCCAAACAACTGCAATTGGTTGGTCACGAGCCTAGTAAGCCGTTGACAAAAAATCAAACGACATCCCGCTTTGGTTGTGTGTGGCAACACACTCCCACGCCCACTGAACTTGACGACCTTTCGTATTTTACTCTCTGGTGAGTGTAAAATGCCTTTTCTCGACACCTTTCATCGGGATTACAAGATCTTACTTGTGGGATCAAAATTTGGAAGTGGCCTTGAGATCAGTTATTTATCCTATACGGTAGGGTATGCATTCCATAGCCACCACGAAATCACTACTATGTGTCTCTTAACCCTCGGTAGATTCGATCCCTGGCCTTTCTGTTTTTGTGCCTACACGGTTGCGTCATACATATGATCAATTTTCGCTTTTTCCAGAGTGTACAAACGAAATGATTAGGGGTTCACCGGTCAACATTGAAAGTCCTCCGTCTACTCTGAGCACAATGCCGGTTGGTGTATCCAGTCGCAGCGAGGTACACTGCTGTCAAGGCTATCTCCTCTGGCCTGTTAATGGCGTGGTGTCAGATCTTTTTTACGAGGGTCACTATGGCTCAACGACTTACTTTCCCCATCATAAGAGTGGTACAGGGGCAATGAGACCAGGGAGTGCTTTCGTCCTGTACTCCTCAAAAACTTCGGCAGGAGCAATCTCCGTAGGGAAGACGCCAGGCTCGATGGCGTTGATTCTGATGGGAACTTTCCTCAGAGCAAGGTCAGCCGCCATGGATGTAATGATTTGCTCCAACGCTGCCTTTGTCGTGCCATAGGCAAAATGAGAAAAATACAAATTAACCTCGGCTATTCACGATTATCAAGATGGCGAGACGTACGCTGTTGTAAGGCAAGATTGATTTCAAGGTGGCGCAACCGCTAGAGACGTTGATGACACTGGACGTGCCGTCTACATGGGACCGTGCGCCGTTCTCCAAGAGCTTAAGAATGCGGAAGTTACAAAGAATGGCCCAAAGGTGTTGAGCTTGAAAATCGAGTGCCATCCTTCCAAACCTTCGAGTTCGTACGGAATCTTGCCTTCGGCATAGTAGCCGAACTTCTTGGTAGCCAAATCGGCCTGGCCGGGAGGTGTAGTGCTCCCAGCGCTATACTTGTTTCAATGATCGGCAGTCGGATCAAAATATAGGGACGCTTACTTGTTAACAAGAATTTGACAAGAATATCGAGTTTTCCGTCTATCTCCGAGACGGATCTAACGCCTTTCTTCATGCTTTCCTCATCGACAACATCCATGCCAAGACTATAGTTTCCGATTAACATTGGTTCGAGCATTATCCACGAAACCTTGACTCACACAACGATGGAGCCCTTCCCTTGGTAAGCAGCAGCGGCTTTCTCGAGGACATCTACTCGTCGACCAGTGATGTACAGTAGCTACAAAGACGCATTTGAACAGCGTCGCTCCCACCAGCGCTATTCCCAGACATGATCCTCTCGCATACACTGCTACTCCACCCTACCCTCTCCAGGTACCACTTAACGATTTCACATCCTGACTCTTCGCCGCATCCCACCCGGAATCTCATCCCGTTGAACACACTCTCCTACCCCAAGTGCCGCCTGTTCGACATCCGCCTGTTCCATCCCTGCGATCTTGGTTATCCCCAGCCCGGCGCCACCTAAACCAAATGGCAAGAACGTAAACTCGAGCCTGATTCCTGCCAAGTGGATCCGGCAAAGGAAGAAGAAAGCCGCCGGTTTTCTTTGGACCCGGCGTTCGACACTAAGGAGGGAAGGAGATAAGGACGAAGCAGGTAAGGGGGAAGCATATGCGTGAAGATGATGGGATATCACGCCTCCGTCTATCAGTGCTAAGTCGGCGCAGTCCTGACATCTGGAGTCCAGGGTACGCGAGGGTACGCGAGGGTCAGAGACATGCCTGTAGCATGCGAAATCAATTATCTAGCGAACAGAATGGATGGACGAAATACGTACCGCCGATTCAACACATCCCACTTCACAACATTTGTAATAAAATCTTCCTTATTCACGAGAGCACGTTTCGAGGTGGGCGCTACCGTCGTCCGCTCTCCACCTCCCGTATTTTAACAAACGAACGATTCCGTTATACCAGTCGCACCCCTCATAGCCGGTGCCACGTCTCCAGAGGAAGAAACGACAGTTCTTGGGCGGGTGATCGTAAACCTGAGTGGAGAAGGAAGGAAGGAACATCGTGGATGAAAACTGGTTATCGATGCGTCTGCCGGCCATTGATCGATACCAGGATGGACAATCTAATGACATCCGCCGTTATATCTATGAGGTGATGTAAGGACACCGAAACAGAAAAGGGATGGGATGAAGGAAGACGGAATGGTTGGCAGTGAAGTTACGAGTTGTAGGAAGATGATGGCTGCCTCCGAGGGAATGGGGAATCGAATTCCAACAAAAAATAGAGTCTAGTCCATATCAAGTGGAGCGAGATGAATAGAAAGCCGAAGAGCCAGGTGAGGGTTAACCTGGGTTCATAAAATGATACACGACACGACCAGCATATGGGACGAACTATCTCTCAACTGAACTATACGACCGCCCAGAAAATCTCCGTAAAATAGAGCATTTCAAAATGGTGGTCGATTCCAGTATAACCGTGTCACGGTCCGTCCGACGGGGATGCGCACAGAACTTACGGTGTAGGACTTGGAAGTTAAGGAGATGGCCAGGATGGACACGTACCGTATGTACCTTAAACCACCCATGCCCGAGTCCATAATTTACCTAGTGAGCGACCAAACGACATGGAAGGGGCTTGCAGAAATTCGAAAGTCCGGCTTTGCTTGTGTGTGGCAACACCCTCTCCGATAATCAAGCCACAATCATAGGTTGTACGGTTGGCGGGATCGCCACGGTTGGATTTCGATTTTTTTGATTTCAAAAATCGAAATCCAGCCCTAAGGGCCCTAGGCTACCGGTACATCTGTATCTCACGCACCTTGACCCAGCACTGCCGCGAGATGAACGTGGGGGCTATGAGGGACAGCAGAGACGCCGATAAAGACACATTTGAAAGGCGTCGCCTCAATTAGCGTTACTCGGTCCGCTCCCAGACGCGAACCTCCCGCTCAAAGTTCCACTCCATTCTAGCCCGACCAGTACGATTCGACGCGCTCGCATGCCCATATCCTCCAACCCTGCCTTTAGCACCCCAGTAGAGACCGCTCCTGTTTTTGCTTTCACGAATCTTCGCCGCACCCCACCCATGCACCGAAAGTTCTCCCCCTTCAGCGTCGCCTGACGTATATCCCCCACTGCCATCTTTGGTAATCGCTATCCCAGCGCCGCTCCAACTCAAGTGGCGAGAAAAATAAACTCGAGGGTATGCCACCCGATCGCTGCAAAATGAATGGATCCTGCCGAGGAAGAAGAGATCCTCCGAGCTGCTTTGGAGCTGATGTTCGAGGACGAAGGGGGTGGGGGTTGAGCTTGCGAGAAGACGACGGGAAGGCGAACGCTGGGTGAGGGTGTATATGATGCTGGGGTGACGATGAAATAGGGTATATAGAATGCTGCGAAGGGAATACGGCACGCTCGAGGGAGCTCTTACTGACGGTATGCAGCGTTTCAAATGAACATGTAAAGTTGGCACTATCCAACGGCTGCGAGAAGGGAGAAGTTAGTTGTCCAACCTAATACCGAATGGGTGGATAAAACACGTACTGCCGATTCAATGTATCCCACCTCGCGCAAAGCATAACATCCGCCCTGCCATTGTCGTTCGTGAGAGCGCGTTTCGAAGACAGTGATCCCGCACTCCGATCCACAAAGAAGTTCGTCATATCAGTCGCTTCCTCATAGCCTGAGCTATGTCTCTAGCGGAGGAAGCGACAGCGGCCGTCGTCTTGCGAGCGCATCGACGACCAATCCCAGAACGGTTAATCCAATGACGAGGGAGTGGAAGGAGCTAGGATTATGCCTTTGAAGTGATGTTAGGGTTCTGAATGAAAGAATAGAAGAGGATCTCATACGGATTCCGACTCGGAGAAAGTGTGGAATCGTGCTTGAACATAAAACTAGATTCCCGTCAGATAAGGTGGAGTGAGATGAATAGAACATATAGAGAAGCTAAAAAAAGAAAGCAACGAGGGTGAACTTAGGTTCATGAAATCGTATGTGACACGACCAATGTGTGGGACGAACTACGCATCTTTTTTCAGCGGGAGACCACCCAGAATCTCACCGCAGAATTTGAGTAGACACAAATGGTGGTGAATTCGGGTACAACAGTGCCATGAATAGTCCGTCCGACGCGCGGAAGTTCCGGTAGTTGACTTGCGGCCAGTTGAACAAAATGACGGTGTCTGCCCTGCGGCCCCTGCCGTTGGTGGTCGTAAATCTGGTCGGCTCCAGGAATCGGCGTGCAGACAACCGGTTTCCTTCCTTCTATCGACTCCATGGGCGTACCGAGGATGAACATGGCATAGGAGGGTGAAGGAGGAAACCAGGCCGTTACCATACAAACCAGCAACTCGCTTACTTAATATTTGCTCAATAACTCTCACGACTGTGACACACAGCTAGGATTCAGATTAATGTCGACTCTTACATATTGCCCTATTTATGACAGAGTCAATTTATCTGAGCGACGTGAATCCTCCGACGTGAAACGGTAGGGACGTAACTCAATTTTTTTTAGCGCATTAATCTCTTGTGCCTGACATGCTGTCTTACTGTTTGAAAATAATTTTTCTGTCGATCTGAGAGGTCTTGGAACAGTACTGGATAATCAAGTCTAAACTTTCACACCAAACCTCTCTCGTGGTACGAATTATATTGCCCTGACAGAAACCGGTCAGGAGATAACTTGGACACGATGATCCACAGTGGTCCGATCGATTGTGGTTGTAACGCCCGAAATCTGGTTTACCTCGATCTCGCCACCAGTACTAAACAGGCAAGTCTTATCAATAAATTTTCTCAGGAAATTCTCCAAGTACCTCCTAGGTTTCTAAAAACGCAATGTTATCTACTCGGGACCTATATCATTTCACCGACCATTTTCGGCGATCCAGGGATCGCTGTACTCGGTTTCCTGTTTAGTCTGTTGTTTGTCCCTATGGGCGATGTATTTTGGTACGGCACTCTATGATAATGCAAATGTTGTCTAAGCCTGGATTTGTTTAATTCCTGGACAAGCGAGTGTCCATGAGAGGTATCACCGAGGTGGGTGGTTTTACGGACTAGAGGAAAAGTTAACGCACGCTTTTTTCGAAGAAGAATTACGCCACATCCTGAAAGGCAAAATGTTCAGGAAGGGGAGCACCATGGGTCTCTTTGCAAGCACCATACATCAATATCTCTACTTGTCATAGAGGTTGAGGAGGGAGTGT
>Ga0307517_10008020_pt1 | contig 15232 bp, 14 predicted proteins | sample 23_EM_MG_FD_194515 | JGI IMG/M metagenome (GOLD analysis project Ga0307517, IMG submission 194515) | Populus trichocarpa ectomycorrhiza microbial communities from riparian zone in the Pacific Northwest, United States - 23_EM | ecosystem: Host-associated > Plants > Roots > Unclassified | place...
AGAAACATAAATAAACTAGATAAGAACATAGTTATGATGAAAAGCATAAACAAGAGATTAATGAAAGCAAAACTTAAACATTACAAAAATACAAAGAAAGAAAGCAAGAATATGATTTTGATCTGAAAACCAAGATGCCTAAATGTATGGAAAATGCCTCCTTTTATAGGCTAAAATTTGAAACTATTGATTTGATGACTCACTATTTAGTTGGTGGCCAACCATTGACTTGGTGGCTGGTCATTGACATTGTTGGCTGGTTATTGACTTTGTTGGCTGGCCAAAACGTGATTGCTAATGAATTGGAGCTTATAGTCCTCATGAAAGTTGTGGGTAATTGTCTTAGCTTTCCATCAAAAGAAAAATGAGCTTATTTGGACTTCTAGAACTCGAGATATGGGCGAACACCAAACAGTATCTGGGCTGCAGGACAGATTCAGACGTCTCTTTTGTTACTAAGATTTGAACTTGAAAACGGAAGATGTGAATCTTGGACTCTTCATGAAAGGTTTAGACCTATGTCTTATCTTTCCATCAAGATAAACCAGACCTAAATCCAATATCTACAACTCTAGTTATGATCCAATAATCGATTGGTGTTCCAGTTTGAATTGAACTAGCATCTCTTCTCTAAGCTTAGTCCTCTCTTTGTCTTCTCAATTTCAAAAGTTAATTACATCAATCAATCCTTTGAGTTGTGAGATATTTTTGCATTCAAAATGAGCATTTACCATAAATTAAAGATATCTTATATTATCAGACTTGTTATTATAAAACATGTTTTAGTTAGAGAATTTAATGATACTTTAGTGCAATATGATGATATAAAACCTTAATGAAAATGCACTTTTAAGTACTAATCAATCTACTCATTTCAAACGTTTTATAACAATCAAGTTATCAAATGTCCCTTTGATTGAAAAATCAGACATGTTTCTTCCCTTTACGGGTTTCTTAATAATTTCTTTTTTCTTTACTCGTCAAAGCTGCATGAGAGGCCTTTGTTTGCTTTTTTTAGACACTCCTGTGTTGTTTTGAGTTTTTCCTTTTTGCAAAACCCTCTTTTCAGGTTGTTTTGCTTTCTATTATGCGGCTTCAATTAAGATCTCATGGATGTTGTGCACAAGCAATCTACCTTATAGGCTTTTCGACCATTGTCCATAGTTGGTGGACATTTTTAAATACTTCAATTTCATTATCTTCCTATATTTTCCCCTTGTGTGAGGTGTGATCCTAGTCAAGGTTATCTTAATTTTTATTTTATTTCAACTCAAATTGGGACTACAATGGATATATTTATTTTTATGGATATCAAATAAGTCTTTCCTCATTTCAAGCAAAATTAGTTAGGACTAATAAATTGTTTTGCAAGTTCATGATTTATAAAAACTTCATCGTCTTTGTTCTTTGTAGCTTTTTCATAACAAAAATTTGACGGTAGGGTCATCTGTTTGGGTTTCTAGGTATTTAGTCATCTTCTAGGAAGTTGCTTTTTGACATATCATTAATTTTTCTTATAATCATTAGGCACTAGTCAAATCTTGAAAACTTTTGTTTAAGAGAAAATTTGAGATTATTTTGCAAAATACACAAGATGTATTGAGAATGAACGACCAAATTTTATTAATTCAAAGCAAAATGAGTACACTATGCATAGTACTTCATTATAGAGTTAGAATTCACAGGTCTAGGCAAGTCGTCTCCATCCATCCTTGTTAATAACAGGGCTCCCCTAGAGAACGCTTTTTTTACTACATAGGGGCCTTCATAGTCGGGTGCCTATTTACTCTAGTCTTTGTTGGGAAGAGATAAGATTTTTTTTAGCACTAGATCTCCTTCTTGAAATACCTAGGGCCTGACTTTCTTGATGTATGTTTTATCCATTCCCTTCTAGTAGAGTTGGTGATGACAAATCATGGCTATCCTCTTCTTACTAATAAGGTTTAGCTATTCGTATCTCATTTTTTACCATTTAGCCTCTTCTAGCTCAGAATCTATCAATACTCTTAATGATAAGATTTCCACTTCTAAAGGCGTCACCACCTCCATCTCATATACTAAAGAATATGGGGTAGCTCCCGTTGAAGTTCTGACCATAGTGTGATATGCGTGAAGGGAAAATGACAACATCTTATACTAATCTTTGTAAGTGACCACCATTTTCTGAATGATCTTCTTGATGTTTTTGTTGTTAGCTTCTACAAAACCATTCATCTTTGGTATGTATAGGGATGAATTTGAGTGTTTGATCTTTCATTTTACGCAAAGTTCTACTATCATTCTTCCAATGAAGTTCTAAGCATTATTAGTCATTATCTTTCCAAGTGCTCCATATCGACAAATCAAATCTCATTCATTAAATCTCCTTACCATCTTCTAGGATACATGAGCATATGAATTGGTTTCTACCCATTTTGTGAAGTAGTCAATGACCACTAGGATAAACCGATGCTCGTTACTAGCTTTTGGATTGACATGCCCAACTACATCGATTCCCCACATCGCAAATGGCCATGAAGCCGGGGGTGTGTTTCTCTTATCACTGTACACCTGACATTTACAACATCTCCTAATATATTCTATGTAATCCCTCTCCAAGGTCAACCAAAAGTACCCCGATCTTTGTATTTGTTTGGTCGTTATTAGTCCATTAGCATGGGTTGCACAAATCCCTTTGTGAACTTCTTGAAGTGCCTTTTTTTGCTTCTGTTTATCTAGACATGTGAAACCCTGAAAAAAAATTGATTAAAATAAATGGTTAAATGTTAATAAAAAAATAAAAAAAATATTTCACATATTGACTAGTTTCACGCTATTGAGCAGAATGCTCAATCCGATCGCTAGATCAGACTGAAATGTTACGATAAATCTCATAATATATAGTCCTACATTCAATTATAATTTTAGGGCAATCTAAGTTTGGGAATATATTTTAAAAATGCTAATATTCAGATAGTAAATAACATAAAATTCATCAATGGTAGTTTTGTAAATAATCTGATGAGCCGGCAAAGTCCAACAATTTATTCTCCCTTCTTTTGACTCCAGAAACAGAGGTAACAAAGAAATAAAAAAGGGAGAGAAAAGAATGAGGGAAAAACACTTAAAACAAAAAAATACCTTGAGAGAAAGAGTAGAAATTGTGTAGAATCAAGGATCTAAAAGGTGTAAAACAACAAATCACTCCCTCAAGCAAGGATTTAAGAAGAAAACTAAGTGAGGGAGAAGGGAGAAGGGAGAAAAAAGGGTTGTACGTCATGGAAAAGAAGAAAAATTGAAGGGGAGGAAAAATATCACCAGGTTAGCTTTCAAAGTTCATTTTAGTGTTGAGTAATGAGTTATAAGTTGTTTAAACATGTTTGGATGGAAAGAAATAGATTTAATGCATTGTTCTTAGATTTCTTGAATTACGGTTCTTAAGAGAGAATTTGGGGAAAAATGTGGAATTGATACATTTATGATAGGATAGGTAGAAAATGATGCAAAATAATGAAGGATGGAAGATAAAAAAAATTGGGTGTTATGGAAACAACATTGGCCGGTCATGTTTGAAATAAAGGAGGATGAACATGGAATGTAATAAAGCTTGTATAATTGTGTGTGATTGTGGTGTGTTGATGCATAAATGATTAAGTTGTATATAGGGATATAATAAAATGTGGAAAAATTAAGTAAATAATGTCAATGCATGCTAATATATATAGGTAGATAATTTAATGCATTTCAATGCAAAAATATTGGAAAGAGTATTAAATTATATGTTCATGAACAAGTTAGTTAATTATAAAGGTACGAGGAATGGTGTGAGGATTTATTTGGATGATCATATGACATAGTTATTTTGCAATGCTTAGTAAAATCAAATATAAACAAAAAAAATTAAATTAAGGAGATATGAAAAGAAATACTTGAAGTATGAAAGTGTAAATCAATGAAGATTGAAGGTATTTACTACCGATAATAAAAGATGCATTTTAAGGGAAATTAAGTTTGGAAAATATGTATATTTAATAAGAAATACAAACGAAAGAATTAATTAGTATGAATGGAATTAATGTTGAGATGAGAATTATTGGAATATGTAATGTTGAAATATGTAACGTGACAATGAAATTATGTACGTGTTACAATTCTGGATATGAATATGCTAACAAGCACACCTTCCTTTTAATTATAGAAGGAGCATTCGTAGTTGGAACTTTAGCAGAGCGAGCTCGAACACCCAGAGCTGCTGGAAGGTGGTTCGCTTTTTAACTATGTAAAGTTGTTCTTTCGTTTTCTTATACGTGATTGAGTTGTCTTTGTTATGTACGCTTGATAATTATTATAACCGAATTGTGTCATAGATGTAAGAGAATTATGAGAACATATGGTGAAGAATGAAAATTATTCGATGAATAAAATCAATTAATATAAAAGATAATGTGTATGACTTAGTTGTTTAAATGGTCACAAACTAAGGAGATATAAATATTTGATTTTGACTTAGTTTCCAAAGTGGTGGAAAGCTAAGGTGAATAGTATTTGACTTAGCCATTCAAAGAGGTATAGCTAAGGTGGTACGGACATATGACTCAGTCATTTGTAAGAATGGAAACTAAGATGTGGTTATAAAAATTAGTCATCTATGTATGAAATGACTAAGGTAGTAACAGATTTGATCAAAAATTGAGGAAGACCTAGATTATTTGTGTGATTACTTGGTTTCCATTAAAATGAGAATCAAGGTGGCAAGAGGAGTAAACTTTACAAGCAGACTATGGAGCTTGACAATTGAGAAGTCATCTAAAAGTAACTAAAGTTGTAGGATATGTCTAGAGAAAATTTATTAGAGATTATGGTGTTTTAAAAAATGTGTAAACTATATATATGTGTAAATAAATTAAATTGGTATTACTAAATAAATTACATTGCATTGTTGCAGGTCCTTCTCATACCGCAGGACAACCTTGATTCTCTTTTTTTTTAGGTACTTATTTACTAGGTATATTTTGGTATTTGGTTTATGTAATATTCTAGTTCACTAGGATTTGAAATTATCTTTTGGGCTTGTAATTAATGTTATGTCATATACCATTATTTAGATAATTAAATCTCTTTTGTGTAAGCATTAAAGAATTTTAGTATACTTGTCGATAACTTTGTAATATGCTTTCTTTTAATGACATCATGTATGAAGAGAAAAGATATATGACACTATTATTAGAATAAAAAATGAAGAAGGTATAAGTCAAAGTGGATGAAGTGATGAGAAATCAGATTATGTTGAAGAAGGTCTAGGATGGTTGGATCATAAATATGCAAGATAAATTGTGTTTTTGGTTGATGTCGACACTTAGGAAGGTCAATTTATAGAGAAAACTCTGCTGAATTTTCGGTAGCTAGAATAATAATAATAATAAGCTTAAATTGTTGTCAGGATAGCTAGGGATCAGGGATCATGACATATATATACAAAACAAATTACCTAATTATTTAACGAATACGACATAAATTAAATAGAGGGTGTTACAAAACATCTCAATAATATTCCATTGGAGGACCTTTTGCATAAGGTTTCTTCATCGAGGTAGTAGTTTAGGGCCAACCTTCACGGGCTTTTCATATTTATATTAGATGCCTCTCGAGGATACTCTTAGTGTTGGATAAATTGTTTGATATCATGATACCACATATTCTCATTCATTTCTTTTTTAACTAAGCATCAATAAGCCAAAGATATTATGACTTCAATACTTATTAGTTATATTGTATTCCTACAATCAATTTTGGTCATGAAAGCTAAGTAGCCAAGACATCAGTAAACTTGTTTTTATGTTTTCCTATATGAGTGAATTTTATCTCGTTAAATTCCTCTACTAGTTTGGACAAATATTCCTGATATGGTTTTAACTTCTCATAATTTGTTTGTCATTTCCCTTTGACGTGTCAAATTATTAGTATTGAGTCTCCATAGATGTCAAGTTTCTTCGTCTTCAATTCTAATGCAGCTTCTAATCCGAGGATGTAAGCTTCATACTCAGTTGTATTATTGGTGCATTCAAACTATAGTTTGATCGAGACAAGGTATTGCTTTTTGTTAGGATAAATTATCATTGCTCCTGTCCCATTGCCATACACATTTATGGTTTCATCAAAGAACATTGTCCATCGTTTGGCTCTTTTTTTTTCTACTACCAGCACATCTTCATCTAAGAAATCAAAATTCAAGGGCTCATAGTCCTCGATTGCATTGTCTGCTAAATGATCAGCGATAACGCTTCATTTCATGACTTTCCTCGTGAAATACTATGTCATACTCTGCCAACAACACCTGCAATCTTATTATTCTGCTTGATAAGTAAGGTTTTTCAAAGATATATTAATGAGGATCCAATTTTGAAATCAGTCATGTGGTGTAATGAAACATATATTGTCGAAGTCGTTTCGAAACCAATATAAATATGCAACAAAGTTTTTCTACCGTCGTATATCTGGACTTGCAATCCATGAACTTGTTACTCAAGTAATATACTTCTCTCTCTTTCATACCAAACTCATCATATAGCCCAAGTATGCATCCCATTGCTCTTTCAGTTGTTGTCAGATATAGGATTAGTGGTCTGTTAGGTACCGGGGGAACCAATAAAGGTGGATTTTACAGATATTGTTTAATCTTATCAAAAGTCTCTTGACATTTTTCATTCCATACCCCATGATTCTTTTATTAAAGGAGTCAGAAGATTGACTCACAAGTTGTTGTCATTTGGAAGATAAATCAAGCAATGTAATTTAGAGGATCCAAGAATTCTCTTGCTTCTCTTTCAGTCTTAGGAGCTGACATGTCTTGAATTGCCTTCACTTTATTAAGGTCAATTTCAATACCTTGGCTACTCACCATAAATCCGAGAAATTTTCCAGATTTTACCTTGAATGAGCACTTTGCAAGGCTCAACTTCAACTAATACATTCTTAACCTTTCAAACAATTTTCTCAGATTCTAATAATGGTTTTCTTTCTCTTTGGATTTAGCAATTATGTTATCCAGATATATTTCAATTCCTCTATGCTTCATACCATGGAACAAGGTCACAATTGCAATTTGATAAATGGCCCCAACATTCTTTAATCCAAATGGCATCACCTTATAACAAAAGGTTCCCTATGGCATAATGAAGGTTGTTTTCTCTTTATCTTCGTTGGCTATTTTGATCTGATTATACCCAGAGAAACCATCCATTAAGAAGTACGTTGAGCTTTGCACTACATTATTAACCAAGACATCAATGTGAGGCAACAAGAAGTCATCTCTTGGGCTTGCCTTATTTAAATCAATGTAGTCTACACATACCTTAATTTCGGTGCTTTTTTTGGGAACTACTATTATATTAGATACCCATTGTGGGTATCTAACAACTTCTATAAAACCAGCGTCTCATTGCCTTTCTATCTTGGCTTTCACTTTAAACGCTATATTTGGGCGAGTTCTTCGTAGTTTCTACTTCATAGATATACTTCCTTTTTTCAAAGGCATTTTATATACTACGATGTTAGTATCCAAACCATGCATATCTGCGTAGGACCAAGCAAACACATTGATATACTCGCATAGTAGTGAGATCAAATATTTCTTTCTCTGGTATTGATTACAGTCCCTATCTTCAATTCTTTTTTGTCTTGCCCTATATCAACATTAATTGTTTCTAACTTTTCTTTTGTTGGTTCCTAAACTTGTTCTGATTATTTTACTAGCCTAGTGAATTCTTCTACATCATCCTCTTCCCATTCATTTTTCTTCCATTACAATTGTGTACTCATCAAAATTTGATCATTCATTCTTAGTGTAATGTGCTCATGATTCTATGGATAATCCGCTTTTAGATTTCCTGAAAGTGAAAAGTGTTTTAATGTAAGTGCATGTTTCGTAAAAGAAAGATAGATTAAATTGTGAAAATGCATGATCTAATTGATAAAAAAGGATGACTCAATCACAACAAAAACCAATTGTTGACATCTTGAGCCAGGATTGCCAACTTGGTATGAAAACAAAGGCAAACAAATAAACACAAAAAGCACATACATAAAGTTGTCATATACTTTTTGAAGACTATAAGAGCTTCTTAGGTCACCTAATTTTATAACTTTTTGTCATCTACCAGCTTTTGCATAAAGGCCTTTGTCGATGTTTCTTCCACGGCATGGACAATCAGTTGCGGTAACAACTCTTCTTCTTTTGTAGCCTTCCCTTTCTTACTGCAACTTTTGACCTTACTACCATCATGTTCCAATATGTTGATGCCTATAGCAGCCAAGCCTTGGGTAGGAACATCCATCGTGTCTTCAGAATGGACCACACAAGCAGCCTTGGGGAATGATATATGGATCAATGGAATGGTAATCTCTTCTTCTTCTGGTTCTCTCCTTTCTAACTTGATCAGTCTTTTCTCTCGCTTGATATTGGCAACTCTTTTATAGTCTTTATTTTTAGGCTTAAAACCAACTCTGAATCTTTGATTTGTAGTTTTCCACCTTATCGTGCTTATCCTTTCTCGATTTTTAGAGATAAAATCATATTAGAAAGAAAGTCTATGCTTTAAGAAATATTTGGCTGCCATTCTTATGGCTTTAGAAATTACAGGTTTTCTTAGCATCGTATCTGTGTTGACAATTTCAAAAGGATGGAGATTCTCGTCTTTACTCCATTCGACTTCGATGTAAGGTACTGCCACATTCTGCACCATCGCCAAGGTCTCTTCGGCCTTAACCATCATCAACATCCCATTCACAATGTACTTCAAACATTAATGTAAGGAGGAAGTCATGATGTTAGCGACATGTATCCTAAGCCTTCCTAATAACATGATGTATGAAGAGTGGAATAACCATTACTTGCAAGGTTACTAGAAATGCTTGCGAGCTAATGAACAACTTTATTTCAATAGTCCCCACCACTTATTTTAGGGAACCATCATATGGCCTAGCCGTCATAGTGCTTGGCAACATGTAGGTTGAATCAACTAGCATTTCATCCAGCACATGCTTTGGGAGTACATTTAAAGTTGAATCATTATCCACCAATACTTTTCCAATGGTAATACTTTTCCAATGGTACAATCTTTGCACCATGATATTCACATCTCTCATCTTGATTATACCACCTAGGAAACGGTGGTTGGATTTGTTGGAGTCAGGGAAATAAGTCTGGAATCTAACAGATGTTGGTAGACAAACTCGAGTGGCAGAGGTATGTCAATTTTTAACAAAGGCAGTTAATGCTACAACAAGACTTGGCTGGACCACACAACTAAGGTTTCCCACCTGAGAGTCATCTTTTGATTCATCTCTCGTTATTGTTCTAGAATCCATGGTAGGACCTCCATTTTTTTTTTTCATTTTGATAGCTTGTGCAATTCTTTTGGCAATCCTTATGACTTTATAAAAATATTGAGCTGAGCTTCCCATCAAATGCTCATAATAAAGGGATTGGAAGGTGTTGGCGAACAATATCACCATTTTTTTTATATCAAATATAAGAAATGTATAGATCAAAAAAGCGCAAGACAAGCTGGAAACCAGCAGAACATTACAGGCACCAGCAAAGGGAACAGGCTCCCTTGAACAAACCATAGTAAACACAAAATGTATGTGTAGGGGAACATTCTCCCCAGCACAAGCCAGCCCAAGAAAGGGGATAAGATCCCATATACAGTAGCATGGACAGCCCCCATGCTGGGCAAAATAGAAGAACCAACAGCAAAACAACATCAAGACAGCCTGGACCTCTGTCTTTAATCCCACAGCATTGAGCAACCGAAGAAAAGCCATATGGTAGTAAGCAAACAGGAATAACAGTATCCCTTATACAAATAGCATGAATATCCCTCATGCAGGGCAGGAACCAAACATCCAAGAAGCCAACAGAGGCATATCCCCACCTAAAGGGGACCATGCTTCCTCAAAGCCAAACCAAGAACACCAACAGCAGAACAACACCAGAAATCGGGTCCTACTGACAATCAAGCAATAGCATCCAAGGCATAACCTCCAAGAAGGCAGAGAAGAATACAAGAAGCCCAGGGGAACATGTTTCCTCTAAGCTGAACAAGAAAACAGGACTGCAGAGCACATGAAGTAGCATGGCTCCAACACAGCAGCAAAACAACAAAACCAAAGGATCATAGCCTACCATTCCAACAAGAGAACTAAACCCCAAGGTCGAAACACAGCTATCAGCAGCCAGAAGAACACCACCAGGAGGAACCTGCCAATCAAAAAACTACCAAGCAAAAAAAACCCACCAACTATAAAAGTGCACAAGATGATAGTACAATATCTAGAGGCAAGAGCCTCCAGGAAACTATATGGGCGCCGACCGTGCCAACACATCGGAGCTGTTACTGACAGGTTGGGTAGAGGAGTTCGGTTGACCCATAGAGGGCTACGAAACCATGGGAGCTTGGCTCCTATATGGATTATGCCAGGACACCGGTAGAGCAGGTATATCCTGACAAGAAGTTGGACAGGGGACAGAGCTCGAAGCTAAGTTAACAACCAATACAAACTTAGTTCGCTTACGCCCAGGGGAGGATGGCTTCCAGGGAGTAGAAATGGCAATCTCAGTGGTCATGGGGACTGCCAGAGTGTCCACTAAGGGACTTGGACCAGACGGTTGCTGCTGCTCAACTGTTTTCTTGCCTGTAAATGGGCTAGCAGCAGGCTGGGCGTTATGAGATCTTTTCTTACTCTTGGAGGAGCCTTTCTTGCATGTAGTCGTAATATGCCTTATAGAAGCACATAATTTGCAGAATTGAGGAAGGGACTCATAGAAGACCTGCTGGTTCAAGGTTGAGCCATTGGGGAGCTTAACATTTACTGGAGAGGGCAAAGCTCCAAGTAAATCAACCTCAATAAGCACCCGAGCATAGGAAAGTCTGGACTTGTTGGAAGTGGGTTCATCACAGTGGATTGGCTTACCAATCACACTAGCTAGTTTTGATAGACAGAGAGGGGTCCAGTACCTAAGAGGGAGGTTTGGGAATCTCACCCAGGTGGGCATCTTGGTCAAGTCAAGAGGCTTGAAGTCAAAAAAATTCAGGCATAACCTGTAGAATTAATGGTCTACCAAAGACAGAATATGGTCCCCCCCCTAGAACTTCCAACATAGTAGTTTTGGTAGGGAATGCAAATATCAACCAACCAGAGTCATGCATGGTGAAGTGAGCATGATATTTCCAGTGTTGAGCAATGTATTGAGATAATGGGGTATACCCAAGACACTTGCCAGCAACAAAACCAATTAAACAGAATTTCCATAAATCATCAGGATTATCCACATCAGTAGCAACAATATCACCATTTTTTATTCTATTAGTGGAGGTTGGACATGTGTTGCTTTAACTCACCATTTTTGCGTATATGTCCTCACTGACTCTTGGTTTCCCTTTTCCATGGCCATTAGGCTGGTTCTATCAAGACCAGTTTCCAGATTGAATTTTAACTACTTCAAAAAGGCCTCTACCAGAATCTTCCACTTATTAATCTTGGTACTATTCAATCTCATATACCAGCTCAATGCAGACCCTATGAGACTATCCTCAAAGATATAGATTAGAATCTTATCATTACTTCAACCATTTTATTATAGTATGACCATAAATGGGTGTTTGGACATTCTAACTCGGTATACTTGACAAAGTCCAACACACTAAACTCCTTTGGTACCATAATGTTTGAGACCAAACAAACTTCAGCTGCTAATATAAGGTCAGTTAGATTATTTCCTTCAACTATTCTCAATCTTTCTTCTAGAGCAACCCATTTATCATAGTCTCTTTGACTAGTAGACCTATCGTCAGAAGGTCCTTTTGTTGTTGGATCCACGGTGACTTGAGCTTGAGTTGGTTGGATGGAGGAAAAATGGATAAAATATTGCCTAGTTACTAAGTCTGCCCCTAAGTTCTGAGATGTGTGAGGGACATGGGTTGTTGATACTTCCACGGGAGGTTGTGCAGATGTTCCCTTTCCATTCTTGAAACTTAGTGCATGTTCAAGTAGAGTTATGAGTCTAGCTATTTCACCTTTGATGCTCTCAATTTCCTTTTGATAATGGCCTTTATCTAAGCCCCTTCTTTGTTTTCCATCTTTTCTCAGTTAGGTGTAGTAGACTTTAGGTGAAGGACCTATGTTTCAACCTGAATGAGGATATATGCATGTACATATACATGCATGTCAAATGTATGAACATGTTCTTATATGATGAGCTCGCCCTTCAAAGGGTGACACACGGTTGTAACGCTTGAGTTTTGATTCTTGCCCAAACTCTACAACAAAAATTTCTTGAGTGGCACCAATTGTGTCACCTATAAGTCCTGAATTCAAGATGCTTAAAGAAGGGCTTGCCTTGGTGCAAAACAATATGTAGGGAGCATACACCCTAAAGACAAGTTCTAATCTTTTTACATGAGACAAGAGGTAGGTTTACTACTTGGTCTTTATAAAAAGGGTCTCTCGATGTTCCACTGATCACTCTCGTGAAGGCAATATGGGGGTTTAGTAGGTAATGAGATGACACGTATAACAATCACTACCAGTCCAAACACTTAGTAAAGAGTTGGATGATTTCACGACTTAAACCCTGACTGAAAGCTGTAGGGTAAGTTGTTACTCTCCCACCTAACCTGAAGTTTCTATATGTTCATCCCAAAACGATATATCGAAAATAAACTAATGATGCATGAAAACATATACACATGGGCAAGATGAAATATGTTAAAGCATAAATGAAATAAAATAAGCCAAATGAAAAAAAATTTAAACATATCAAAACAAATAAACCACATCAAATACACAAAGCTTAGTCCAATACTATAAGAAACAATATCATCCCTATTGGTGATTTCATTTTTTTGCACATGGACATGCGACGTCAAAGGATCATGGAAGTCGTCACCTAGTTGTTTGATTCAAGGTTGCTAGAAAACATGAATCTATTGGTCTTATAAGAGATTCTAAGGTAAGTGACTGGTAATGACTAGGAAATGTATTAGCACCCCTAGCGCACCCTACCTGAGGTAAGCTACATTGTGTGGTCTGAATGAGGTTTAAAGGGCTTGATGGGTTTCTAACCGGTAGTCTATCTGTAACATCCCCTACTTGGAGATAAAAAACAACACTCTTATGTCAACCGAAAACAGAGGAATTTTTTTTCCCTTATATATATATATTTATATTCATAGTTTTCATATTAAAATTTACTGAAATTTCGACGGAGCCCCCCCTATATCGGGAGGTCCCAAATTATCGACATACGACCTGTTTACACTTCTAATATACCACATCTCCAACTCAATTGAGCCCAATCATCCTGGGTCTCAATCCCACAAACATCACCATCCATATCAACCACAATGTTGATGATATACATTGTACAACAATTATCATTATGGATGGTTAAAGATATAAACATGCTTAATGGAACATAGTTATATAAACTACCGAATTAAATTCATCTACTCAAGTTTAAACATCAATTATACAAATTGAGTTAAATAAAAGTTGTAATATTACCAAATATAAGGGTATACTCCCTAGAACCTAAATTACAAAAAAAGAACCTAAGATAGAATCTAATCCTGTCGTGCATGCGATGATCCTGAAAATAAAATACATATTATTGAAATATGAATATCACGCTAATATAGCAATACAAATATCTGGCAATTTAAAAAGGCAACATACATTCATATTTTATTCACTTCTCCCTTTTGGTTCTTATTGGAGACTTTTTCTCCTTCAACAACTAAAAACCATTTCCTCTTTTATTATCAACCTTCATTCAAGATCTCATAAAACCACCCATGATTATTTCCGCTGAACACATTACTGATACCAATTTCACTGTTATCATCATCATCCTGTAGGAGTCGACGCAAGGTGATCCCCTTACCCGGGATCCTAACATACACTAAATGTATGCTAGTCAATACATCTCGATCCCCTGACCCGGGATCCTAACATACACTAAATGTATGCTAGCCAATACATGGTGATCCCCTCACCCTGGATCCTACCATACACTAAATGTATGCTAGTCAATGCATGGTGATCCCCTTACCCGGGATCCTAACATACACTAAATGTATGCTAGCCAATACATCTTGATCCCCTTACCCGGGATCCTAACATACACTAAATGTATGCTAGCCAATACATGGTGTTCCCCTTACCCGGGATCCTAACATACACTAAATGTATGTTAGTCAATACATCTTGATCCCCTTACGCGGGATCCTAACATACACTAAATGTATGCTAGTCAATACATCTTGATCCCCTTACTCGGGATCCTAACATACATTAAATGTATGCTAGTTCACGCCCTAAATCACACTTCTCATATTTTCTTTATCAACTATAATTTCATCACTTGGCAATTCACAGAACAACCGTTCACCTTGAATACACATACATTAAGAATACTATCCAAATATCAGCATCATTACGTAAACTTTCCTCCTTTCTCCTAATATCCAACATTCGGTAATTCACATCTCACATCAATAACTTATTAAATCATACAATTAAACTAGAAAGTATAGGTGCGGATCACCTACCTGTAATAGAAGCTCTACTCGTGCTCCCCTGCTGCTGTTGCACCACGCCTGTGGTCCCTCCAGCAAATCACAGGTTTATCTCATAAATTTTCCTCACTCAAGGATATGTTTTATAATAACCATATCAACAACCAATAAGTCTTTCTTTCAGTCATTTCTTAGTACTTTATGTTTTTCTCATTTCACTCATTATTATTGTTGTTCTTTGTCAAATCCTAGTTATCATTCCTTTCTTTCTATTTGGACTGTCACTGTCCAACTGTTACTGCCTCGTTTTTGAACTGTTACTGTCTAACCTCTCCTCAGATTTTTAACTATATCTGGAGTTATAGAACTCCGATTCAAGCAACATTTATGTCGGTGGAAAGATAAGACATGAGGATACAAGTTCTATATTTGAGGAGAACCCAGTTCTGCCTCTAAGATAGTCAAAATCGCTCATCAACAAACACTTGGACTGTTACTGTCCGTTTTTTGAACTGTTACTGTCTAACCTCTCCTTGGATTTTTAACTATATCTGGAGTTATAGAACTCAGATTCAAGCGAAATTTGTGTCGTTGGAAAGCTAAGACATGAGGCTACAAGTTCTATATTGAGGAGAACCCATTTCTGCCTCTAAGATAGTCAAAATCGCTCATCA
>Ga0307517_10008021_pt1 | contig 15229 bp, 12 predicted proteins | sample 23_EM_MG_FD_194515 | JGI IMG/M metagenome (GOLD analysis project Ga0307517, IMG submission 194515) | Populus trichocarpa ectomycorrhiza microbial communities from riparian zone in the Pacific Northwest, United States - 23_EM | ecosystem: Host-associated > Plants > Roots > Unclassified | place...
AAAAAATAAAAAACCAAAGAGAATGAATATTAATTTAAATATAAATTATAAAATTATTTAAAAAACACATATAAAAAAGTATAATTTTTTTAAAAAGGGCAAAATATATATAAAAAAACAAAATAAGAAAAGAGGTCATTCACTATTAGGCTATATTTTTTAAAATGACAATTAGGGTGGACAACATGTCGTCTGACCCAATATTATTTGAAAAAAATTTCTAGACAACACGTCATCTGATTTCCCCTGGATTTCAATCACCTTAGTGACTGAAAAAACATGGTCTATATTGTTTTGACCTAAAAATCTATTTTCAACCCATTTTTTTAATCTAAAAACACCTAAAAAAAGAGGCTAAACACCTTGCCAAACTTATAAATAACCTTAAAAAAAAAACACATAAAAATCCAAAATCAACCCGAAACCTTTTGCTTCCTGAGCTTAGATCTGGTTTTTAAGGCAATTTCAAGGTGAAAAAAAACCTAAGTAGAACTCCCCTCACCAAATGAAACACGTTAAAACCAAGGCCAACCATTTTAGTGGACGAAATCAGTGTCAAAGCCATTTCTTCTTTCTACCACCGGAATTCAATGACATCTCTCTTCTCTATCAAATCAAGGACTAAAAAAATAAGAAAAATAAATTTTTATACCAAAATTGAATTGCAAAAATATCGAGGGGCTGAATAGGTATAATATGTAAAGTTTGAGGATTGAAGTTAACTTTTTGTGAGAAATTTGGAACCATCACCCATTTGTGGTACCTTTACTATCTCAGTCTTTTATCTTTTAATTTTATCCTTAGTCAATCAATTCGATTAAATTGTCCTTTAATTTGGCCTAAAAAAATAAAATCGTGCAAAAAAAAGTATGAGAAATAAATTGAATTTTTTTGAAATGCGAGTTCATCATAAAATATGAGAAAATGAACAATACATGTTTGCTCAGTGAATAACCCATATCTTTTAGTATTTTCTATTATTATTATTATTATTATTATTATCCTTGCATTTATGCTATTTTTTCCTTTGAGATGCACTTTTATGTTATAATATCTAAAAAAAAAAACACTTAAACCTAAAGAAACACAAAATTAAGATTAAAGAGTAGGCTACTTTTAGTTTAGTAACGTGATGAGGTATGGTTGAAACTACATTTTATATTAATTATAATTTTAAAAGTGTTTGGTTAATCAACACATATTACATACCACAAATTTTATACAGGTCACACTGAAAACTATCTTTTAAAAACTTAGTTTAAAAAAAATATGTAGTTTTTTTTAAATTTATTTTCAAACCACAACTGCAAATGATACTACAAACCCAAACACACATTTAATAGTTAGAGGTAACCTTTTGGAAATTAGAAGGGTAATATTGAGAAATTTTAAACTATAGGGATAGATGTGAAACATGAATGAATCTACAAGGCTAAAAAGAATACTTAGCCGAACATTTTGATTTCCACATATGAAAAAAATGTAACTGTTTTTTAGAGCCACAAGGTTCATTTTCTTCTTGCCCTAGCAGGCCAAAGCCAGAAGATAAGGTCCGAACTTCGGAACACAAACAACCACATATTTGTATTTCATGAAACCATGGAAACTCTTGTGTGCTTTTGGTTACTCCACATGTATTACCTTACCATTGCTCAGGTGCCAGAGCATAATTCTTAGTCTCTACCTCCTCCGTCTCAGTTCATACATCTCTAAAGCAAACTTTCCAGCAAATGGGTTGTAAGATAAACACCCCAAGCCCTCCAGTTCTATTCAAGTTCTCCACAAGGAAACCAAGTCACAGAATCAAAGCCATAGCCTTCTCTTCTTACAGTCCAAACCAACCAGAATCCATTCCCTCCACCACCCTGCCAAAGCCTGATGTTTACACTGTCAACTTCAAAACTCTAGGAGGTTGCAAGCTTGGAATCTCAAGATATCCAGACTTTGAATATAATGCTCAAGGCGGGACAGGAACCGGGACATGTACCAAGGCCAAAGACAGTAGTGACTTGAATACAGTTTCAGTATCATTTGACATGAAAACTCTGTATATCCCACCATTGACAAGTGGGACTACTAAGTTCTTGGGATTGCCATTGCCACCATTCTTGAAGATTGACATGGTCCCTGAACTCTTTCAAGGGACTATTGACCAGGATTCTGGCAAGGTACATCCCAAGAATATCATCAAGCTGTTAGTCCATTAATTTGATAGCGAAAGACTACCATTTACCATTAACAATTGCTTTTCCATGTTTTGTAGGTTGATCTTGAATTCATGGCCAAGTTCTGGTTTTCCGTTGGGACTATTTACAGAGCTCCTCCGCTGCTTGTAAAGACAAGACTAACATCAGAGGAATCAACAGGAACAATACGAAGTGGTCAGGGTGAAAGATTGGATAAAGAAGGGAAATGCAGACTGGTAGGTGTCGCAACTGTTGATCCTATCAATGATGTCTTCATGAACACCTTCCTTGGTCTTCCCACAGAATGCCTGGCCAAACTCAGTGCTGCAATTTCCTTTTCTAGTTCTTCTTGATAATGTCGAGAATTCAATCCTTAATACTGTAACATGAGCTATTCATCTTTTTATACAGAAAAATATAGAATATGATGTTTTGCAGAGGCTCAACTGTATGCTCCATTACTAGCATAGCAAAAATATCAGTATCCTCAACACTAGGCATTATCATGGCATTCGAAATGTGATGTATTGACATAGAATTGGATTGATGCAAACAGAAGCACGAAATGGGGTAGGAAGTAGGAACTTGAGATAAGAACAGACATTGCGATGATTGCATCATTTAGAGCTGTGCAAAATATGCTATGTCTTTAGGAATCTTAATTGTTTACAAAAGATTAGTTTAGTATTATATATAAGTGTGGATTTTCACGAGCTGCAATGCTCGGCTAAGACGTGTAGGCTTAATATGGGTTTTGTGTTTGGTTTTAGTGGTTGTTAAGCTTGATTGGTGACTAGAAGTTTGCCTTAAAAAGACAAGTATATAAAAAAAGTGACTAAAATCAATTGAAGCTTCTGCTTGTTTTCAACTTTCAAGCCAGAAAATCTCCTTTTGCTACTTCCAGCCATCAGTTCCTCTCGAAATGGAATTACTAGTGCTTCTGAAGAAAATGAAGAAACTCAAGGTCCCAAAACTACTGCTGCTGCAAGAACCAAGAGGGAGAACCAAGAGGGAAATTTAACAAGAAACCTAGTTGTCTGTCTAGTGTTTTCTGTTCAACTAACGGTAAAATCTAGCAGTTTCAGTCACTCAAATGCCAGTCTTTGGGTGCTACCTAATGAAGAGAATTGACCCTCCTTATCGAGAAACTCCAATTGGGTCCATAGTCCTGCAATCCTCCCACCAGAACAAAGTGCAATCTGATGGGGATTCTGAACTGTGCTTAGCCTATGAGCAATCACCAATGTTGTCCTGTCCTTCATTAGATGGTCCAAGCTTCCTGGACTAGACGTCCACTAACTGTATACAGTGCACTAGTGGCCTGAACAGAAGAACAAGATGTTGCTATCCAGACTTGAAATATGATGTTTTTTTAGTTTCCAACACCTGATCTCACAAACAGAGTTATCGGTGGAACAACATGACGACTTCTCAAGGATCATGAGTCAAAGCATGTCCAACACAAGCTTGGAGAGTACACAGATACGCATAGAGAAGAAAACAAAGAGCTTACCTCGTCGGGCCTTAGGATCGGTGCAAGACTTGAGCAAGAGCTCTTTCAATAACATTTCTCTGAAGAGGAAAGATTAGAGGTTAACATTTCATAACTTTTCCTTTTCCACTCAACACTGAAGATCAGAAAATAATCATTAATCACTAATTTCTTCCTCCCTCTCTGAAGTATTCATTGACATACCTGCCTCTAATTACCTCTACTCAGTAAGCCTCCGTGCTCAAACTTTACTTGATTCAAGTTTCTGGATTAAGATAGTTCTTTAATATAATATCATAATTTTAGTGACTAAACGATCATCGATTCAAATCACCATAGTATAAGATAGTATGTATCTATATAAATTTCATGTTTATGTCAAAGCACTCCACCCATAGTTGTCCAACCCGATTGGGGGACTGACTTGGAAAAGGTTTTACTCGAGCCCACTGAGTTATTCAAGATTTCCACATCAGGTCGTAAAGGATAAGAGAGGTGCATATCTGCATGACAAATTTTCAGTTGGAAAATAGGAAAAAACCATATGTATTGAGAGCAGCCGTTGAACCTGAGAGATGTATTACATCAGAGACTACGACAAGGAGAGGGAAATCATAGCATACTGGAGGAGTGAAATAAAATTCACAGCAAAAGTTAATGTGAAAATGTATCCGATGGAAGAAGCTACAGTTGCAACAGAGAGTAAACCCTGCAACTAGCAATAAATGGAAAGCAAAACAAAGGAGTAACTTCCTTTAGGTTTGCTACAAGTAAAATCAGAGGGATAATCAGAGAGTAAATTCAAGTTGAAGCGAAACCAATTGAGTATCATCTCTTAGCCCCAGAAGTTGAGGACATGTCTGTTTAAGGTACATAGCTCAGGAGCACATCCCAAGTTCCACTCTGGCTGGAGGCAGACAATTTCATCGTGCTTAACAACATGCTCCAATACCGAGGATCTCATGTCTCCAATTGCATTTTGAGCCTCACGTGCTTCCAAAGTCATATTTGCTCATAGTTTTCATAATTATAAATCTAATGATACCCTGAATGCGTGAGTGGCAGTGTGATTGATAATGTGATTCACGATTATTTCATTGAATGTGTTTTTTAATTATAGCTTTATCAAATTAATATTTTAAAAATTTTTAACATCAATATATTTAAACTATAAAAAATATTCAAATGAATATCAATTTGATTACTTTTTAGATGAAAAACAATTTAAAAACATAAAAACTACTACAATAAGGTATTTTTTAATTGATTTTTTTAATTTAATTTGATTTATAAACATCTTTGATTATAAATAATTTTTAATATATTTCCCCTTTTTTTTTATTTGATGGAAGAAAAGAAATCAGTTTTACCATTAAGAATTACTAGTTAGGGAAAAAAAAATTATTTGGGAAGAAATCTTAATTGTTCATACTTCATACCATACCATGAGCATAGTTGCTAAACTCAAGAGACAAGTTGACCTAATATTGGGTTAGGTTTTATATTTAACTGAAAATATTGACTCAATAAAATTTAATTAATATGATCAAATTCAACTTGTGATTTGATTTACATGATAGAACTTCATCCGACATCAACCATGTTAGTTCCAAGAAGTTTTTAGTTTTTTTTTTTTTTTAAATAAGATAATATTATTTTAATAAAAATAATTAACCCGATAATTAATGATTTCGAATTATGTCTTTTATGGCCATGAATACCCTCAAATGGCTAATCACCGACAAAAATCCACTCCCCCTGAACGGCACCGTATCAAAACTCCACGAATCCAATCCCGTAATAAGCCTCAAAATGTAAGGGCAATTAAAGTAAGAACAAAACACAAAAATACCAATCCACGTGTCACCTCATAAATCGTCGCAAAGCTTAGCTCCTCAAGTGATTCCTCTCTCTATTTAATCCAGAACCCAAAACTCGGTCCTCAACTCACACATAACGCACCACGACTCAGTGCTCACTCACTCCCATGGAACTCCTATCACAATCATCAATCAAGCCTTCATCACTCCAACCTCAACCTCAATCAGCAGCCGTTGTTTTTGTAGAAATCTGAACAAGTCTCTTCTTTTTTCTCTTCGGTTGACTTTTATTGTTTTGTCAATGACTCAGATGGCTCGTTGGTCGTTTCATGGGATTCTGGCTTTTGTTTCGCTTCTAGTCTTCTTAACGCATGGGGTTTACGCGAGTGATGGTGATGCTGATCCGATTTACAAGTAAAAGCTTCTGTCTTTGTTTCAGTTTCATTTCAATTTGATCTTGATTGAGTAATTTTAGAGTTGATTAGACTTTAATATCTGTTTTATTGAATGGATTCAGTAACAAGTAGTAGTTGCTGTTGAGTTTTGACTGTGAATGTGAATTTGAGAGGTAAAAAATGTTGGCTTTTTTATTCTGAAATGATGGATTAGGCATTGAAATTGTAGCCTTTTTTTTTTGTATCGGTTTTTTTTTTCATGTTGGAAGTTTGCTTCTCTTTGTGTCGTTATGATTCGTCGATGAATAGCTGTTGAGTGTTAGAGTAGAATGTCTTGTTTCTTGGCGATTGTTGAGTTGTTTGTGTTCATGAGAAGCCTTACTTCTGATGAATTACGTATTGAAAAGGTATTTTATAACTAGGATGTTAATTTGTGGTGGTTGGAATTTAAAACTTGAGCTTCTCTCATGGATTTCGGAACGACAGTTTGCGGTGATGTTTGGAGAGTAACAAGGAAAGGAAACCAGGGTGTCTTAGAGTTTTGCTTAGAGGATTGGTTAATTTGAGGGCATCAATATTCAGGAGATGAAATAATCCTTGGAGGCTGTAGTTGGTACCGGTCATCCTCATATTGTTCATAATCACTGTTTAAAAATTTTGGATGGCCCTGCAGCTTCCCCAGTCCCATAAAAATTTTGGATGGCCCTGCAGCTTCCCCAGTCCCAGCTATGGTCTGCCTATGCATGTTTGTGCTATTTTCTATTTTTGTTTCAATTTGATTTTGTTAGAATTGGAATTAACTATAGTTGTTATTATGTCTGTTACTCATTTACCAGGGCTTGTGTGGAGCAGTGTGAGAAAACTGGATGTGTAGGGGAAAAATGCTTCCAACACTGTAAATTCTCGTCTGATGGGAAGCCAGTGGGTGGGCCATGGTATCTACAAGAGCCACTGTATCTGCAGTGGAAACAATGGGACTGTCGTAGTGACTGCCAATACCATTGCATGCTTGTCAGAGAGGAAGAGAGAGAGAAACTCGGTGGCAAGCCTGTCAAGTATCATGGGAAATGGCCATTTCACCGTGCTTATGGCTTTCAGGTTTCCATGTGTAATTTTCCAGTTCAACTTTAAGATCTATCCTTGCTGCATATTTCAATCACCCATCTTAAATTGATACTTTTTTTGTGTTCCCAGGAACCTGTTTCTGTTGCTCTCTCTGCACTCAATCTTGCCATTCAGTTTCATGGTTGGGTATCCTTTTTCATCCTAATATACTATAAGTTGCAACTGACACCAAGTAAGAAGACTTACTATGAATATACTGGCTTGTGGCACATCTATGGAATCCTATCGATGAACTCGTGGTTCTGGAGTGCTGTTTTCCACAGTCGGTGAGCAATATTATTACTAGTTAGAGAATTCGTTGGAAAGGGCCTAAAGCTGTCTTCTTGAAATCATGGAAAACTAACTTACCTATTGACAATTTGAATGTGTGCTTAATTTCGAAAGGTGAAGATAATCTTCGGCTAAGTTGGGATTTTATATGTTTTGAGGGTTTTGTCATCCCACACCATACAAGCCCTTTGGGTGCTTTATAGCAGAGTAGAAGATATTACCTGATCAATTACATTGTAATAAAAAGATGTTGAATCTGCTAATTCGTGGCAGCAAACATTGGTTTTAGCTGTAATGTGACAATGTCATATCTACATGTGCCTTTCTATTTAGAAATATTTTATTACGTTTTCTGTTTTGTCCTCCTGTCTGGTGGGTGATTTTCAAATTTAATTTATTGCAGAGATGTTGAGTTGACCGAGAAACTAGATTGTTCATCTGCTGTGGCATTACTAGGGTTTTCCCTTATTCTAGCAATACTACGAGCTTTCAGCATGAGAGATGAGGCTGCCAGGGTCATGGTCTCTGCTCCAATAATTGCATTTGTTACTACACATATCTTATATCTGAACTTCTACAACCTGGATTACGGTAATTGTTTTTGTCTTCTAATCTTCCTGCTTTACAAGGTACAATAATAGACCTTTGTTTAAACTTACAGGGGAGCTGCAGGATATCATTACCGTTCAAACTTATTCCTTTGTGTTTGTTTGATTTAAAGAAGCCTTGTCTTGGTCCCACTCAGGAGGGTCCTGTCACATTTTATTCGCTGTTCTTTTCTGGTCCATCTCTTGTGCTGTGCCTTTCTCGTCTTGACTCGTGTTTTTGTTGTACTCAAATTGCATTCAATTTTGAATTTTTTTGCTGATCACAACTTAACCATTATCTCCATTTTTTTTTAATTCATTTGCTTGCGTGTCTAACCTTTTGTGTCATGCCATCATTCATCTTAGCATCCTATTAAGCTAAATCTCATGGTATAGAGTATCACTAATTCCAATATGTTAGCACCTAGACCAAATAAAAAGTCGCTTTTAACCGTGTATTCCTGATTGAGCTAATGAAACCTATCATGTGAATACGTTCATACTTTTGAAAATGACATATTTGACTTTACTACTATGGGGCATTAATTTGCTACAATTTGACATTGCAACTGTGCCCACTTGGTGGTGCTGGACAAAGGAACTTGTTTGTTCCTGGACAAGCTGAACTTTCCACGAAATGAGTACACCTCCCTTCCCCCATTCTTTAGAAAGCAACATTTTTTTTCTACAGGCCATTTATTTGCTGACAAGGGACATCCATTACATTTTGCTACTTGGTGCTCGACCAAGGAACCACAAGCTCCTTCCCTGAAAATAAATTGTGCCAGGAAATGTTATGTTGAAGTATGTGATGGTTAAAAAGTTGGACCAAGATTAAATGATGAAACAGTTGTTGTCTAACTTGGTAGCTTATGCTTGCCAATTGGAAGTGGTTTTGAATGGTTAAATTATTTTGCAGATCTAAACATGAAAGTTTGTGTGGCCATGGGTGTAGCTCAACTTCTCATTTGGGCAGTCTGGGCCGGTGTAACTAACCACCCATCCCGGCTCAAGTTGTGGGTGGCAGTTGTTGGAGGCGGCCTTGCCATCCTGTTGGAAATATACGACTTCCCGCCTTACCAGGGATTTGTGGATGCTCATGCTCTCTGGCATGCCACTACCATCCCACTCACATATCTTTGGTGGAGCTTTGTGAAGGATGATGCTGAGTTTAGAACATCAAGTCTCCTCAAGAAAGCAAGGTAGAATTTCTCTACCCAGTGCCTGTGGTAAATGGATGATGGACAGCACCGATCGCTTTACATACCTCTCTGTTGAACAACTATAATGCACCTCCTTGTGTATACCTTTTTCCCAAATGCTTTGCATTTGCTGGTCCTTTCATCTGTACTTCAATTGGTGATCATTGGATTATTTCAAAATGTGGTATAGAATCTGTAACAAAATTCAATGTTTAGATCTCTGTACCTTTTTTTCATTTTATTTTTTGTCTAAAGAAACTGGGGTAACCTAATTTTTGTGTAAATTGTGTTTTCTGTTAATAGATATGGTGGGTTTCTTCTTTCATGGTGTTTGCTAGTGCAATGAGTAACAGAGTTACATAAGAGATGTTGCAATAAGTAGGAATTTTGAGGTTAAAGTACATTTGATCCTTCAAGTTTAGGTGCAGCAACATTGTTATCCTTTTATCACTTAGGATTTAATGATGATACTACATTGTCTTTGAATCCTAAAACATCCTTTACAGTTTCATCTAAACTCTTTCTCATCAAATTCTGTAGAAAGATACACACCCTTTTATCCCGTAGGATTTAATGATGAAATTCTTGAAGCTGCTAAAAATACTTGCCAGACTCACTTTATTTGACGAGGAAGCTGCTTCGTCAACAAAGATTGCATTCATAGAAATCCAATAAGAAGGTCCTGGTGCTGCACTATCTGAAGAGAAGATAACAGGCTTTATATTTGTGAATGATCTGTGCGATGGGTGGAAAGGAGAGCGATTGAGGAATGAGGATACTGATGGAACTGCAGAAGAGTTCAGTTGTTGAAGCCACAAATCTTGAGCAAATGCAAAAGCTTTGCATGCTTTCTTGAGGCTCAAAAAGGGAGAGGTCATTGCTGTCGAGGACCTCGGGGTTCAAGCCTTGAATCTACAGCTTCCATTAGGGGAGATTGAGGTCCATGGCGATAACTTGAAGGTGGAAAAGAGACACCTCAGTCTTGATAAGTTGGTGATAATGCCGTTCGAGCATCATGATGATCTCGCCAATAGTCGTCCCTTTAGCTATGTGCTGAATGAGAAACCTCCTTCCCTGTAGTTCCATCTGCCATCATCCTGACAGCCGACAGGGAGAGAGGGGAAGTCATGTACGATATAAAAAGCTATTCCTGAGTAACTGTTAAGAGATAGATTGTATTTGATACCGTAGTGGTTTTCATGATTGGAATTTTAAAAAATAAATTTTAAAAAATATTTTTAATTTCTATTAATTGGATTTTATAAGAATTTAGTTAAAATAACGGTTAAATAAAAAGTAATTAAAATTTTTGGTTAAAACTATTATCGAAATTGATGTTAATACTAAAAATAACTGAAGTAATAAAAAATAATAATGCAAAGACTTTTTATGGCAATTTCAACGATAAAAAAACAGTAAAATAGCTTTATATCACATAAAAAACTTTCCAAGCAAAAATAGACTGCAGTAGCTAGCCAAAAAATTGAGGTTCAAGCCTCATTATTGGTGGGTCCTATCTCATTGGTTTTTAACCAAATATAATAATTGTGTATTGTACTTTTTAAAATATTTTTTATTTAAATGATTTTTTTAAAAAATTTTTTAACATCAACCAATCAAAACCTGTATAAAATACTAAAAATATATTAATTTAATAATTTTCTAAATAAAAAAAATCAGTAATTGTCTTACAGCAACTGCAAGACGTTGAAGTTTTTTACTCTAATTTCAGTAACTAAACAGGTAACTACTTAAACCCATATCAAGCCCAGCTAACTCCTTTCCAATACCCAACGGTCCCAACCCATAGCATATCATTACTCCGTAAAAAAACAAAAAAGCAGCAGCATTTCTTCTTCTAAAATGACGAGAGAGACGAGTCCAGGCTTGAAGATCCTTTGGGCATGGACCATTGGCACCGCCGCCAGTAAGATCACCGAGAAAAAACCCATTTTCTGTAATGCCAAGCCTTAATGTATTTATTTATTTTTGTTGTTGTTGCAGTTTTGGTTACAAGTGTGGTGAGGACTAGACTAAAGGACATGGAGCAGATGATGAACGCTGAGCAACAGCAGCAGCAAGAGCAAGAAAAACAGCATCAAAGCACTCTGAGTGATGCAGCTTTGTTGGATTCTGACGAGGGAATCATTCGAGAAGTGAGATCATAGCTTTAGCAGCTCGTAAATTGGTGTCAGACACGTGTTTGTTTAATGTCTCAAGAGAATATAGGAGCCAAGTACTTTTGTTGTCTGATTGTTGAATATGACAATTATTGAGACCAAATAATATGGTGTTTTCACTTTTGTTTAATCTTCCTCTTGCTAGCTATTTGTTAGTTTTTGTTGCTCTTTGTTTGTTTGCAGGTTAAGGTAACTCCATCTTCATGAATTATGGGTTACTGACTTCATTTCATATTGTGAAATCTTTTTGTTTGAGTACAATCGATGAGCAAAAAGGCGAGGTTATGTGGAAATTATATTTATCCTCTCTTTAAAAGTGAGGAGTGCAAGATTGTTTAGCTTTGTAATCGTGGTTTGTGAAACTTTTGCTGGAAGATGAATCCCATGATGTCTAGTTTTCACTTGAATTTGATCGAGGTATAGTGCTTCTGTGAATTGTAGCTTTCTAGCTTGAACATGGAACTGCGTTTGTTAAGACTAATTGCAGAGGATACTTCTGAAGTACCAGCAATCCGGTTCAGAAAAAAAAGCACTAGTGATTCCTCGAATATGTCTATGTGGCCTGTGTGGCAGGCTAAATAGAAGACTGGAACCTTGTAATTCTTTTAGAAGGATGAATATGGTTCTGCAGCTGGGGTTTGATCATGTTTATCGTTGCATTGATAAACATGCTATGATGTGTCTTTCTTCTTCAACATCTAGCATTTTTAGTGTTATACCAAATGGTCAAATATATGCTACCATTGGTTCAACGGGAAAAATTCAATGAAACAACTAGCAAAGACTCTCTTCATCCTATGCAGGACCGCGCCACTGCTAAACAGGTTTGGAGCTTCCTGCTTCCCACACACAAATGGTCCTGACTTCTTAGTGATGGATTGTTTAAACTTTGATGTGACTGATGGGAATTTTAAGGAAGCAGTTGGAGGACTATGAAATAGTGTAGTTTATGTGGAGAAAGAAGGAGAGCTGCAACATGTGGAGTGGAACATTTGTCGAGAAAGTCAAGTGAACAGATGATTTGACAGGAGGGAGATAGCTTCTAGCACTAAAGTAGAGAAGTCAATCAGTTGGAATCTTCCTCCAGTTGGGTGGTTCAAGCTCAATACTACTGTCGCTGCAAGGAGCAATCTGGATTTGGCAGGAGCAGGAGGTCTAGAAAGAGACTCGAATGGTGCATTAAGTGTAAATAAGAATATTTTGTGTGCTAATAAGCAGTTGTTGCTGAATTATGAGCAGTCGAAAAGGCTGAGAAATGACCTCGGACAAGCAAACAGAAAACTGGGCTAGAAGCCTAAGGTGAGGCTTAAAAGCAGAACTCTCTCGCATTTAATTTGTTTATTCACTATTACAGTAATAGATTATGGCTTAGCCATTATTACATGATGCGATTGTGATTCCTTTGACACACGAACAGTAACCCTACATCCTGTAGCTTCTTCAATTTTCACTCTCTCCCGCAGATTTCTTCCACACAATCCATTCTAACCCAGAAAACCTAAACCGCCACAATATTCAATTGTATCTGTACTAGTAAAAAATATAAGTACAGACAACATCGACTCTTATCTTAATTACTCTATCACTTACAAAAAACTATATAGAAAAACTCCATAATGGCATATCAGCGTCAATATTTTCCATGTTATCCCAACCATCCCCTCCACCACCACAATGAGGTGGTGGCAATAACATCCCTTCAGCCATATTAGCCAACAACCCTGGCATTCCAAAAACAGCCTCATCATCCATATAAAACACCTCCTCCCCCGCCTCTGCAGTAGTCTCCGCCGCCTTCTCCCCCTCATCTCCCGTCCTCATCAACTCACCTCCCACACACCCCTCCGGCCGAAAACCCCCAGCTGCCTCAGCTGCAGCCTTTTGAATGTCCTTAGCTTCACTAGAAGCCGGAACCGGCAACCTCCAAGCAGAATCCGCAAAATTCAAGCAAGCAGACCTACCCCTCAATGCCAAAGCAGCAACATCATGTGCCCTAGCAGCCATTTCAGCAGTAGGGAAAGTCCCTAACCAAATTCTTGATTTCTTATTGGGCTCTCTAACTTCACAAACCCACTTACCTGAATTCCTCCTCCTCACCCCTCTATACACCGGATGCCTTGTTTCCCTGAATTTCTTTCTCCCTGCCCTCTTCTTCGGATTCCTCGAAGCTAGCATTACTTCCTCATCAGAAAAATTTGGAGCTGGCTGAACTCTTGTAGTAACATTACTACTAATACTACTATCTGAAAGAACAGGAGAATAAGAACACTGTTCTTGATTAATACCATTATTCTCATTAAAAACTGACCAGAAATCTGTTGCCCCAAATGGGCTTGGATCAGAATAATGACTGAAAAGATCCATAACAATCCTTAAACCTTAAAGGGTTCTTGTTTCTTATCTTGAATATGTACTCTAAATAAGAAAAAAACAGAGAGTAGAACTGAAGTATGCTAGCTCGAACTGCTAACTTGTTTGCTTCTTTTTTAAGGTGGGGACTTTATATATATATGTTATTGTAATGACCCAGTAGAAGCTGTGCACTTCACACGCATTTGGAGAGAAGCCAGCTAAGGCCCCCACGGATTGCACATAGATTCTGGTAAATATTTAACAAGATATATGAAACTGATGGATTGATTTGATTTGATGATGTAGTGGAAGAATCTAGTTAAGTAGGACTGAGTTTTGCTTCGCTTGCTTGGTGGCTAAGGACCAGCTGTATCCGGCTTCGAGACCAGTTGGATTTTTGGAGTGACACGTGTGATTTTGACCTTCCAAGATGGTTCCCTGCTAGTGGGTGTTTAAAGCCTCTAGGCTGTCAGAGTCAAAGGTGTTGGTATTATGGGTTGAAGAGACAATTGATCGCCGACTTTTTGCATTAAATAATGCCCGTTTGGAGTTTGGAATCGCAGTGCGGCTATAGTTGCACCCGTGGTATTTCCAAACAGAATCTAATTTTTTTTATTTTATTGATTTAATTGTAATTAGTAAATCAATAAAACCACTTTCTAATTTAATGATATTTTTATTTAAATAAAAGTTTGTTTAAAAAATGGTTGAACTTGGTGTGCAACCCGTATTTCTAAATCTCATAATGTAGCACATATGATTAAAAATTAAACACAAATATATATTAAAATTAAATATGATTCGATGTAAATCATTTTATATATGAAAATTAGACATGAATTGCCACGGATATAATATTACCGGTTCATGTATAATTTTTATATCATACACTAATTTATAAAAAATTGAAAGATTAGTTGTATGGATGAAATTAAGCCTTGAAAAATCGTTATTATTGACGAGTAATTGAAGAAGTATCGTGGAAAGCGCACAAGGAAAGAGAGTTGGGACAGAAGGCAATGAAAATGATGGCGAGGCATGTGATGAGGTGGCAGATGGGCAGAGAGGGATGGATACCTTTCAAAATGACGTCACCCAACTCCCACAAACACGGTTAGTTTTCTACGGTTGATCCAACTGCCAGAGAGCCGGTGGTTTTTCCGCGGAAACGCGTAGTCCACATGCGTTTTATGTACACGTGGTCCCGCATTCACAGCTTGCTCTTCTTGTACTAACTTTTTTTTAAGAAAAAAGGTTGAATAGTTTACCTAAAAAAAACACGCATTATACTTATGATGTTAGTTGAAAGATAGCAGTATAGGGTTTTTTTTTAAAAGAATTTTTTTGTTTAAAAATATATTTAAATAATATTTTTTTAATATTAATATATCAAAACAATACAATTCATCGATTTTTTTTCTAAGTAAGACAATATATACACTTACTTAATTTTATATCTAATCAATCTCAAATTATAGATAATTTAGGAAAAACCAATAAAAACCCTAAACTAAACCCTAACCCAAGAAAATCTACAATTAGCCAGGCAAAATAACAAATTAATTGAGGGGAAGGTGAGATAGAGCTCTTATAGGTGGTGGCGGCGGCGGCGGCATCGAT
>Ga0307517_10008022_pt1 | contig 15228 bp, 15 predicted proteins | sample 23_EM_MG_FD_194515 | JGI IMG/M metagenome (GOLD analysis project Ga0307517, IMG submission 194515) | Populus trichocarpa ectomycorrhiza microbial communities from riparian zone in the Pacific Northwest, United States - 23_EM | ecosystem: Host-associated > Plants > Roots > Unclassified | place...
TCGAGCGAGACGACGTCAACCCCGACAAACCAGATAACGACGGCCAAACACCACTCTGGTGGGCTGCTTACAAGGGACACGAGGGAGTGGTGAAAATGCTACTCGAGCGAGACGACGTCAACCCCGATAAACCAGATAACGACGGCATAACACCACTCTGGTGGGCTGCTTACAAGGGACACGAGGGAGTGGTGAAAATGCTACTCGAGCGAGACGACGTCAACCCCGACAAACTAGATAACGGCGGCATAACACCACTCTGGTGGGCTGCTTACAGGGGACACGAGGGAGTGGTGAAAATGCTACTCGAGCGAGACGACGTCAACCCCGACAAACCAGATAACGACGGCCGAACACCCCTTTGGGTCGCCGCCTCCGAGGGGCACGAGGGAGTGGTGAAAATACTGCTCGAGCGAGACGACGTCAACCCCGACAAACCAGATAACAACGGCCGAACACCCCTTTGGGTCGCCGCCTCCGAGGGGCACGAGGCAGTGGTGAAAATACTACTCGGACGAAACGAAATCAACCCCAACAAACCAAATATCAACGGCCGAACACCACTCTGGTGGGCTGCTCGGAAAGGATACAAGGGAGTCGTGAAAATGCTACTCGCCCGAGACGACGTCAGCCCCGACAAACCAGATATACACGGCAAAACGCCACTATTTTGGGCTATTCAAAATGGGCACAATGAAGTGATAGCGCTACTCCAGCCCCCAGAATCTGCCGCCCCCAGCATGTCATAAGTCCCAGGAGCAATTGCCCCCTCACCGCCTTCCGATTCGCATAAGCTGTGCGCCATCCCCGTATGCACAGCAACAGCTCCACAACAGCCCCACAGGATACCCATCACCCCCACTGCCTCCCTCTCATCTCCCTGACCTCCTCCCCCGGATCAAGTCCCCACCCTGCGCTGATTCTCATCTCTCCCTCGCTCCTGGAATAAGCCTACGACAGAAGCTCATCTTTCATATTTCTCTTTCGACCGCGGGAAATGCTCGCCCCAGCCTCTGCCTCCACTTTCGTATCCAGCCGAGTCACCATTTATCAATTTCTATTCACAGTCTAGAGTTTGGCGTTGGTAGGGGACATTTCTATTTTATCAAAATAAGCCAGTATAGCTCAAAATTTCCATTATCTTTACTCTCTTTTCCTTTTTGTTTTTCTCGTTGCATATCCCCTTTGCACATCGATCACCTCTTTAACCCCCCCCCCCCCCCCACAATCCCCTTTCTTCCGCTTCCCCCTCTCATCTCCATTATTGGCGGGAGAGTTATTTAGATACAGATAGAGAATATAAAGTTCAAGTATTCCTAAAGACGCGTGAGAAGTCATGGAAAGTTAGAAGTTAACAATGGTGTGACGATAATCGGTTTCCGCAAAAGGCGTAGTTCAACAAAGATCGTGCCTTCATACTATTGCCCCCCCCAACTGCTAACCTGAAGCTAAATCCTGAAAATCACAAGTACGATAGCAAGAACCCCCTTATTCCCGAACCAAAATCCCCATCCAACTACTCTCCTACTTCAACCTCAAAACAAAAAAAAAAGAGATCCCAATGACACCAAACTGCACCCATGGCTCCAGATATACATCACCCACACCACCCATGATTTCGGAATGCAATACTGAGAGATCCTAATTGGCTCCAGCAAAACCATACCCACCTACAAACGAGGAGTTTATTCGCACAGGACTTAAGAAAAACAAAAAACCTAACTCGCCCGCTTCTCAACATCCCTACTCTCTACACCACACTTGTAGAAGCACCCACCCTACACCCCCTCTCACACTTCCGTTGAGATCCAACGTCAGTTCTTTATGTGCTGGCACGGATAACGGCGTCAGTGTATGCCTCGCGCAATATAATATTACCGGTACGCAGTGCAAACACAAGTCGGCGCTAATCCCAACGAGTGACATCCGATGACTCGCTCCCGCCCCTGGATCTGCTGATGCTCACTGTGCTCTTAAGTCCGCCAACCTCTTCCATTTCCAGATTTCGGTAGCGGGTTGGTTACTTGGTAGTGCGCCATTCGTAACTCGTTGACAGGGCGGGTGCCAGCCGTGCTGATTGCGCTTGGAGCCCGTACTAGAAGCCCTCTACAGTTCACTAGCATGTCATTACACATATGGCAAACACAACTCCGAGAGTTCATTCGCAAATTGCGCGATATCGAAATGAGCTAGAATCAAGATTCGCTATCCCCTTCCTGCCGTCTAGCAACGATAACACTGATAGCTAGCTGCTGAGTAACTCCCCACAATCAACCTCTCCCTCCTGCTAAAGATTTCAAAGACGAGCGAGCACCCACAAACTCATCATCCTATCGCACGAATACTTGATAATAAGAACGAGGCGCGCCCGATCGACGGAATGCCCACTCTTATGATGCATAGGTTTATTCAAGTCGGATTGACAGTTTTTTTCTTTTCTCCCCTTTTAGGAGGGAGTGTGGAGCGGGAGGGGATCCCGTATGTTTCGGGTTTCTTTCTTTCTTCTACTCTAGTTTTGAGATTTGTCATTGTGGAGGTTAGCAGCCGGGTATTAGATATATATGGCACTCGTATGGGTAAGAGGATTAGACGATGGGTATGGGGGGGGGATTTTTCCCCGAAAGCCTTGCGCAGATTCTGGAGTAGAATATGCGCAAAAAGGAAAAAAGGAAAAAAGAAAAGAGAAAACACCCGCGATGCCTATGGCACGAATGAGTGTGAGATAGTATAGCCTACAAGTACAATACAGCACGGTGCACTGGTCTCCTGATGATGATCCACTATTTAAGTTAGATACCAGGGGCCAACCATAGTTTCACCTTCAATCACTCTACCCAACAATCTATACAAAATCCACCACCTTCCACTCCAGGACCCAAAAGAAAACCCTTTTCACCGAGCAAACCTCGGTATGTAAGATAGTGCCGAGCCCAACCCTCATCCCTTAATATCTACTCGACAAGATCCATAAATTTCTATTGGAAATGCAGCTCGCCATACTCTCCCGATATCTTCTTTGTTCTTTAGATAGCTTTCTAGGACGCGCTTGTTTGTGGCTTCGGAAATGCGCTTAGGAATCGGGCATGTGTTTTTGGCTTCGGGTATGTGTTTTGTGGAAATAATTTCCTATGCAGGAATGCAGCCGTCGGAAGGGAAGCGGAGAGGCTATAAGGAAAGCCCGAAAGAAAGCGAAAAGGTTGCAAAAAGGTTTCACACCCGAAGGGAAAGTGATGATTGTTCTTTCATTTTGTTAGCATCAGAGTTCGGAGATGTTGGGAAAGGAGCAAACTATGAAAGGGATTTTTGTGGTAGCCCCCGGGAGGATAGGAGGACTTTGTCATAATATATCTCCTGTCTTTACCTTAGTTAGTTGTTGAAGTACGGTAGTCGTCATTGAGCGTTTAAATAAATTCATTCATAACTAAGTTACAGGAGGGACTACCTATCCGAGCTTGCACAACCTAACAGCAGTACGTTCCGAGGAGTATGCCAGTTCCTAATCGCCTCTTCCGTAGTACATCTGGAAAGTGCCACCCGCGCATCTGGTAGACTAAAGTCCGACAGATCGACCAACTCACGACTATCTTCAAAAATAAAGTACAAAAGAGATCCACTCCCAGTGCCCCATAAATCACTGCGATAGACAAGGTGCTAACCAACACCAAGCCCACACTCCGGCAGACCGATCACGCAACCCAACAAAAGAAAGATCCACGGCACCCCTTCGCCCAATAGAGGGTCCCCAGGGCACCCAAAAACAATTTAAACCCGTCCAGCAGGTGGCATGCGCCACATCGATCAGTCTCACAAGGTATCGGTTCAGCCATACGTGGCTCAGGCGCCTCCACAGGACGCTACCAAAACCGCGGAAAAATCCAGTTGAGCCACCCCCACCTCCACCGGCTCCGCACAGAGCCCCAGCAAATAGGTCCAGCGCAACCACAAATCGGTCGAAAAACGGAAGAAACGAGTCAGATAAGGTCGCCAGAAAGCAAGCCCCCCAGCTCCAGATGCCATGTCGATGAACCGACAATGGACTTACCGATGGAAACGAGCCTCCCAGGCCCGAATCCCAAAGACATGAAGCCATCGTGAGAATGGCTCCAAGGGCGTTGATTGGGTGACCCTTTTGAAAACGACCTGTCACACCGGTTGAGTTGAGCGTGAGCCTGAGGTCGTTGTTAATGAAAGGACTTTCCCCGCCCCTGAGTGTGCGATCGTTTTCGTTGAGTTGCTTGGCGTTTAGTTTCGTTTCAGCGTTCGTCACTCGCCATGTATCGTTTAGCCGTTGAAGTTTAAAATTAACAAATTTATGCCCAAATCATTACTCGAGTAGAAAGACGGGCTCTTATGAGAAACATAGCAACCTACAGCAACACGGCACCCCTCTATACTGCACGAGTACTGTATTTGGCGGCCACAACGAATAGCAAAAGGGACTCTCCTTACCTTCTCAGAACCTTGCATGAGAGCGCCTTCTCACCTGTATCAACCTCAGGAAGAGCTATGCTATGTTTAAGTAAGGTGATATGTAACTTAGGTTTTGCGGTTGATCCATTGAGGTGTGATGTGTGATCGGACTCGTCCTGCATATACTACATTTTTAGGATCCAACTACAGGCGCTTTAGGACACTCGTGCACTGGAGCGCAAGATTTGTAGCATACTCGTAATTTCATGATGTTTGAAAAAGCGACTGCGATTGCATATAGACGGAAATTTTCCCGGAGCCTCAAAAATTTGCCCATATCCAATAGCAGTCGCTTTGACAAACGTCAGGAAATTACGAGTAGAGTACTGTACATTTCCGGTACCACAGAAGCAGAACAGGATTCCGGTGGCACTTAAACAAGTATGGCAATTCTAGCTCCTGATGCTGTCAGCACAGTTAGGAAGCTGTCGGAAAAAATATGGGAGGGAGGGTTGATTGGACGATCCCGAGGAATCGGCGAGGTTGCACAAGTAGCCCCACTTTTCTTTAGACCTTAAGAATTCCAGCTGCCGACTCACCTCATCATCCATCATCCACAATATCCTAACCTGCGAAAAAGTGAAAATGTCACAATACTTTAGCCATAATATCAACTCTGTTAACACCGTTAACGTGTCGAATAATATTACGGTCGCCGATGATCGATCGAATGTCCTAGCCTGGCTATCCCCGCTAGATCCAAAGTCACGGCATCAAGACATCCAAGATCGTCGAGTCGAGGATATAGGAGAATGGCTATTACAAACTGAGGAATTTAGAAGCTGGCGCGCAGGCTGTGGGGGAGATGAATTCGATAACGGGGTTTTGTTTTGCTATGGAGGTCCTGGGGTCGGTAAAACATATATTAGGTAACCAAGACGAGCCTCGCGAGATAGAAGAAAAGAACAAGCGCTGACCAGCCGCCATGTTAGCTCGCTAGTGATAGACAGCTTGTGTGATCAGGCCGGAGAACAAAATGCTACCGTCGCGGGGTTTTATTTTGACTTTGCCGACCAAAAGGACCAGTCCCCCACGAGCACGATGGGCGCTCTGCTAAAGCAGGTAGTTGGCGGACTAGAAGAGATCCCGGAGGAGATATCGCAAGCATTCCAAAAACAAAAAACAGCCCTTGGGGGACGAGGACCTCGGCTTTCGGATATTGTGAAAATGCTCCAGACTACCTCTTCCAAAAGGCACACGTTCATATGCATTGACGCCCTGGACGAATGTGTGCCAGAATCTCGAGTCAAGCTTCTTAATTCGCTAGCCCAAATTCTCCAAACGTCTCCAGGCACTAGAATATTCGTGACAGGAAGACCGCACATCCGACCTGAGATTGGAAGACATCTTTCTGGAAAAGTGACGAGTCTACCAATCAGCACCAAGAGAGATGATATTATCAGATATCTTCATTCCAGGCTGGAAGATGACACAACTCCGGATGCGATGGATAGTAGTCTGGAGGCAGATATCCTGAAGAAAATTCCTGAAGACGTTTCCGAAATGTATGTGGAAACAGCAATACCACTGAAGCTACCTCATGCATTCACTAACATATTCACATCTAGATTCTTGCTAGTCTCGCTTAATATCGATGCCATCCTAGAGGAAACCACAATCCATCGCAGGCGGCAAAAGCTCAGCACAATGACAGATGGCTTAGGGTTGGGGGATGCTTATGGCGCAACGCTGGGTAGGATAAAGAGACAAGGGGGGGAGAAGGCCAGGCTTGGAATGGCCGCTTTGATGTGGATATCTCACTCGGAGCGGCCCTTGAAGGCTGATGAACTATGCCACGCCCTAGCAGTCGAAATAGGGTCGTCGAATCTCAATACCGACAATGTCCCTTCAATAAATACATTGCTAGCCTGTTGCCAAGGACTTTTTGTGGTAGAAAAGGAGTCTCCCACGGTCCGCCTAACCCACCCTACCCCCCAAGAACATCTCCGGACTCATCCCGACATTTTCAGTACAGCTCACACGACAATCGCGGAAACCTGCTTGACTTACCTAAATTCCGACCAGATCAAGGCCTCTTCCACTACTCCTTCCCCCCACCTCCGAGACACACCATTTCTTGAATATTCTTCTCTCTATTGGGGAGTTCATGCAAAAAGGGACTTTTCAGATTGTGCGAAATTGCTTGCGCTAAAACTATTTGACGATTACAACTGCCACACATCCACTAAAATCCTCATGAGAGCACAGAATACGTTGAGTTTTTATGCGGATAGATTTTCCGGGTTCAGTGGCCTACATTGTGCATCCTTCTTCGGAATTGTTGAGATTGTAGCTGTCCTTCTACAGATGGAAGGTTGTGATATCAACCAAATAGATTCTCAGGGTAACACATCTCTCATGTGGGCTGCTAAAAATGGGCACGAGGGAGTGATGAAAATACTGCTCGGACGAGACAACGTCAACTCCGACAAGCCAGATAACAACCGCCAAACACCACTCTCGTGGGCTGCTTACTATGGGCATGAGGGAGTTGTGGAAATACTACTCGAGCGAGGCGACGTCAACCCCGACAAATCAGATAACGACGGCCAAACACCACTCTGGCGGGCTGCTTACCGTGGGCACGAGGGAGTGGTGAAAGTACTACTCGGAAGAGACGACGTCGACCCCAACAAACCAGAGAACGACGGCGAAACACCACTCTGGTCGGCTGCTTGCAATGGGCACGAGGGGGTGGTGAAAATACTACTCGAGCGAGACGACGTCAACCCCGACCAACCAGATAACGACGACAAAACACCACTCTGGTGGGCTGCTTACTATGGGCACGAGGGAGTGGTGAAAATACTACTCGAGCGAGACGACGTCAACCCCAACAAGCCAGACAACGACGGCGAAACACCACTCTGGTCGGCTGCTTGCAATGGGCACGAGGGAGTGGTGAAAATGCTACTCGCACGAAACGACGTCAGTCCAGACCAACCAGATAATAACGGCCGAACACCATTCTGGGTCGCCGCCGCAGCGGGGCACGAGGGAGTGGTGAAAATACTTCTCGCACGAGACGGCGTCAACCCCGACAAACCAGATAACGACGGCCGAACACCACTCTGGTGGGCTGCTGTCTATGGGCACGAGGGAGTGGTGAAAATACTACTCGAGCGAGACGACGTCAACCCCGACAAACCAGATAATGACGGCGAAACACCACTCGTGTGGGCTGCTTACAAGGGACACGAGGGAGTGGTGAAAATACTACTCGCACGAAACGACGTCAGTCCAGACCAACCAGATAATAACGGCCGAACACCATTCTGGGTCGCCGCCGCAGCGGGGCGCGAGGCAGTGGTGAAAATACTACTCGCACGAGACGACGTCAACCCTGACAAAACAAATATCAATGGACGAACACCACTCTGGTGGGCTGCTCGGGACGGACACGAGGGAGTGGTGAAAATGCTACTGGCCCGGGACGACGTCACCCCCGACAAACCAGATATACACGGCAAAGCACCACTATTTTGGGCTATTCAAAATGGGCACAAGGGAGTGATAGCGCTACTCCAGCATCCAGAATCTGCCGCCCTCAGTACGTCATAAGCCCGAGGAACCATTGCCCCCTCACCGCGTTCATATTCGCATAACTTGTGGGCCATCCCCGTACTCACCGCAATAGCTCCACAACACGCCTATCGCCGCCACTGCCTCCTTCCCATCCCCCCCTAACCTCTTCCCCTGGTTCAAGTCCCCACCCTGCTCTAATTCTCATCTCTCCCTCGCTCCTGCAATAAGCCTACGACAGAACCTCTTCTTTAATATTTCTCTTTCAACCGCGGGAAATACCCGCCCTAGCCTCTACCTCGACTTCCATGTTCAGCCGAGTCACCATTTATCAATTTCTATTCACAGTCTAGAGTTTTGCATTGCTAGGGGGTATTTCTATTGTATCAATATAAGCCAGTAACTTATAGCTCAAAATTTCCATCATCTTTACTCTCTTTTCCTTTTTGTTTTTCTGTTTAGATACCCTCCTTGAATATCGCTTGTTTCTCCAATTTCCCCACATCTCCCTTTCCTCCACTTCCCCTTCTCATCTCAATTATAGACGGGAGAGTTATTTAGATAGATATAGAGAAAAGAATATAAAGTTCAAGTATTCCTAACGGCGCGCGAGAAGTGATGGGAGGTTAGAAGTTAGCAATGGTGTGACGGTGATCGGTTTCCACCAAAGCCACGGTTTCAATGAATACCATGCCTCCATCCACCGCCACCCCGCCACCCCGCCACCCGAAGCCAAATCTGGAAAACTACGAGCACTTCACCCTGTGAAAAGCTAACGTGCGATAGTAAGAACCCCCATAATTCCGAAATGCAATCCCATCCAACTCCCACATCACACCCTCAACCCAAAAGAAAAAAAAGCTCCCAATGACACCAAACCACACCCATTGCTCTAGATATACATCGCCCACATCACCGACGACTTCTGAGAGCAATACTGAGATATCCAAATTAACTTCAGAAAAACTATTCCCTACCTGTACGAACACTCCCTGCACACTCCCCCCCCCCCCACACCTCCGCTAATAACCCAACGCCAGTTCCCTATGCGCTGGCGCGGATAACGGCGTATAGCACTCCGCCGTTCAAACACCAGTCGGCGCTCGTCTCAACGAGTGACATCCGATGACTCGCTCCCGCGCCCGGATCTGCTAATACGCACTCTGCTCTTAAGTTAAGTCCGCCCGCCACTTCTTTTTTTTCCAGTTTCCGGTAGCGTGTTAGCTAATCGGTAGCATACCACTCGCAGCTCGTCAACAGGGCAGGTATAAACCGTGCTGATTGCGCCCGGAGCCCGTATAGTAGAAATCTTCTATAGTTCACTAGCATGTCGTTACATACTGTATATGGCACACCTTATCAACTACGAGAGTTTATTCGCAAATTACGCGATACTGAAATGAGCTAGAATCAGGATTTACTATCCCCTTCCCACCGTCTAGCAACGATGACACTAATACCTAACCCCCCCCCCCCCCTCCACCCTCGATCTCTCCTCCCTGCTAAAGCTTTCGCAGGCGAGTGAACATCCACAAACTCATCATCCTACCGCACGAATACTTGATATCATACTAAAAATGAGGCTAGCACGATCGGCGGAATGCCCACCCTTATGATACATAGGTTTTTTCGAGTCGGACCGACAGTTTCCTTCTTCCTCCCCTTTTAGGCAGGAGTGTAGCGCGGGAGGGGATCCCGTATGTTTCGGGCTTCTTTCTTCCTCTCTTCTACTCGAGTTTTGGGATTTGGCGTTGGGGGGTTAGTAGCCGGGTATTTGTGTATATATGGCACACGTATGGGTAAGAGGATTGGACGATCGGTATGAGAGGGGGAAGTTTCCCCGAAAGTCTTAGGCAGATTCTAGAGCAGAATATGTGCAAAACGGAAAAAAAGAGAAAAAACATCCACGGTATCTATAGCACGAATGAGTGTGAGATAGTATAGCCTACAAGGACAATACAGCTCGGTGCACTGGTCTCCTGATAACCATCCGTTATTTAAGTTAGATACCAGGGGCCAACGATAGTTTCACCTTCGATCCCTCACAAAACAAAGCCCTTTTCACCGAACAAACCTCGGTATGTGAGTGAGATAGAGCCGAGCCCAACCCTCATCCCTTAATACAGTATCTACCCGACAAGATCCACAAACCTCCCATCGCAATGAAATAAAAAATGGATTTGAAGCCACTATATTGAAAACTCAGTTTTAATAGACAAAAAAATCCACTACCATCTAAGATAACAGAGTATTATGCGTGGAATAACGTTAAATTAACCTAAATCCCCCTGCTATGCAAAAGCCAAAATCGCCGCAGCCTGGCCTAAAGAGTCCGCCACCATCTCTCCATAGTCTCAATAAAAAGTCACTATGCCTCGAGATCGACATCATATTTACTTTTTTCCTACCTTTTGGTTGTATATTCTTTTTGGAGGGATTTTACGAAGCAGTCAAGGATCGCTATCTCTGTGAGCCAGTATTCACTACATTATTGCAATATTCGGGCTTGGAGATAGGGGTTTTGCAGATTAAGAAATAGTTACCTTAGCCGTGATGTTTGCTTGTTGCAACATGGGCTAGTGTGGGCTGCTATGAAGATTGTTACCCCACCGGGAAACTTTGGGATCTCCCTGCCTAACCAACCGAACCTAGCGTGATTATGTTATATAAGAACACGTGGAAACGATAACCCCATTCCCAGGCCATCACAGCCTCAAAAAGAAGAAGAAAACATCTCAATGGAACCAACCCCCTGCCTGGCCTTTGATATCTACCCGTATTGGCTGCATCATCCAATCTTAGAGAGTACCAGTGATAAATTACTTGCAAAGATCGATATTGGATTCACAAAAATTATACTTGTACCCACCCACAAATACCGTAAGCAGTCAATCTTGTACTGTAAATAACTAGAAAAGCCCCACTCGAGACCTCTAGCCTCCATACTTGCTCCCATGTGTTATCTCACTATTTGGTGAATAATATTATGTTATGTCAGCTTACTCATCGATGTAACAGTGCGCGATCATTTCAACAGAGAAGTAGTAACAGCTGACGGTCAAGATCATTGATTGAGATACTGTTGTACCACCGAATAATAAGAGAAATGGAGCCGAGCTATGAAGTGAAGTGGTTTAGTCAACCCCATATCACAAGGATTACTCAACAAGATATTAGGAAAAACACAAGGACCACCAAAGAAACCACATAGGAAGAACAAAAGGAAAAATAACAGAGTGAGCCTTCAGTCCAAGGTGGTATCAGGCTTTAGAAGACATAGAGAACTAAAAAAAGCATTTGAGAGAGAACCATACACGAACAGCTGACTGTAAGTTGTACTGAGTGACATCCGATGACTTCCTCCAGCCTTGTGTACTTGACATAGCATACAACATGATCTTATATTCGCCCACTACTCATCCGATCTTGCTCATTCCCTTCCCCCAAGCCCAACTGAGTACCCAGCCTGCGGTGACTCTCCTACTCCCACCCCTGATGGGGAACTCCAATGATCTTGCACATTTCTCTTGTAAAGTGTTGCAAGTTACCCCATTATAAACAACCGATATCATACAGTAAAGCTACAAAATCTTAACCCTACCTCACTGTGTATATTGACCCGCTAAAGCTGGGTTATGTTTCTTTCCTCACGACTCTATCAACTATTACTTCTATTTATGTTTTGAGGCACAGTTCTCTAAGCTTCTAGTCCACACCATCATTTCTCCCGGAACTGCACACAGGAGATTTATCTTAGTTAACGATTTTTAGCAATAAGTTAGATCTTGGTCAGTGCATTATGAACCAAGGCTCCAATAGAATCTTATTCGTCAACGACACCCCCGATTCCTACATAGGATAGCCGAACGCTTTTAACAAATTTATGCCCAAATCATTACTCGAGTAGAAAGCTGGGCTCTTATGAGAAACGTAGCAACCTACTGCAGCAGGGCACCCCTCTGTTATGAGCGTACTGTACCTCGCGGTGACAACGAATAGAAAAAAGGACTGTTCTTATCTTCTCGGAATCCTACACGAGAGCGCTTTCCCACCTGCACCAACCTTCGGAAGGGCTATGCTATATTTCTTTAAGTAAGGTGATACGTAACTGAGGTTTTTCGATTGATTCATTGAGGTGTGATGCGCGATCGTACTCGTCCTGCATAATACTGTATTTTTAAGATTCAACAGGCGCTTTAGGGCACTCGTGTACTAGAGCGCAAGATTTGTAGCATACATTACCACATAAGCAGAACAGGATACCAGTAGGACCTAAACAAGTGTGGCATTAGAGAGTTTGCGCAAGAGGACCTGGGTGGCAGTTAACGGAAAAGAGACCCAGGTCTCTGAATGAGTTTGCGCACCAGGTCTAGGTGGCTTCGTAGCTGGAAGATGGGAATTGAGTAGGGTAATACCGCATTGCACTCAAATTTGTTACCTGTTCAAATTAGGATTCCCAGATACTTGTACACAAGTTGGGCACTAACCATACTGACTGCCATAGAACAGGTGATAATCTACTACTGAATGCCCAATATTATCATCAGTAAATTCATTTAATAAAATGCGAAAAGAGCGCTGTGTTGCTGCTGATTTATTGTTCTACAGCGATTAGATCTCTTCAGGTCTGAAAAGCCCTATTTTACACCTCTTCCAGGTCTCGCTACCCACCTAGGTGTCCAAGACTTTTAGGTTAACAGAAAATAACCTGTTTTCCTGCCACCTAGGTCTCCTTGCGCAAACTCTCTATTTCCGCTCCTGGTGCGGTCGGCACAGTTAGGAAGCTGTTGGCACAAATCTAGGGGGTGGGGGTTGATTGGATGATCCTGAGGAATTGGCGAGGTTGCACAAGTGACCCCGCTTTTTTTCAGCCCCCTACCGATAGTTAAATAAAACATATTGAATCTTGATCCCTTAAGAATTCCCGTAGTCGGCTCAGTCTATCGTCCATCATCCACAATATCCTAACCTACGAAAAAATGAAAAATGTCGCAACATTCTAGCCATAATATCAACTCCTTTAACACCGTTAACGTGTCGAATAATATTACCGTTGCCGATGATCGATCGAATATCCTAGCCTGGCTATCCCCAGTGGATCCAAAGTCGCGGCATCAAGACATCCAAGATCGTCGAGTCGAAAACATAGGAGAATGGCTATTAAAAACCGAGGAATTTAGAAGCTGGCGCGCAGGTAGTGGGGGAGATGAATTCGATAACGGGGTTTTGTTTTGCTACGGAGGCCCTGGGGTCGGCAAAACATATATTAGGTAACAAAGACGAGCCTCGCGGAATAGAAGAAAAGAACAAGCGCTGACCAGCCGCCATGTTAGCTCGCTAGTGATAGACAGCTTGTGTGATCAAGCCGGAGAACAAAATGCTACCGTCGCGGGTTTTTATTTTGACTTTGCCGACCAAAAGGACCAATCCCCCACGAGCACCATGGGCGCTCTGCTAAAGCAGGTTGTTGGCGGACTAGAAGAGATCCCGGAGGAGATATCGCAAGCATTCCAAAAACAAAAAACAGCCCTTGGGGGACGAGGACCTCGTCTTTCGGATATTGTGAAAATGCTACAGACTACCTCTTCCAAAAGGCACACGTTCATATGCATTGACGCCCTAGACGAATGTGTACCAGAATCTCGAGTCAAGCTCCTTAATTCGCTAGCCCAAATTCTCCAAACGTCTCCAGGCACTAGAATATTCGTGACAGGAAGACCGCACATCCGACCTGAGATCGGAAGACATCTTTCTGGAAAATTCACGAGTCTACCAATCAGCACCAAGAGAGATGATATTATCAGATATCTTCATTCCAGGCTGGAAGATGACACAACTCCGGATGCGATGGATAGTAGTCTGGAGGCAGATATCCTGAAGAAAATTCCTGAAGACGTTTCCGAAATGTATGTGGAAACAGCAATTCCACTAAAGCTACCTCATGCATTCGCTAACAAATTCACATCTAGATTCTTGCTAGTCTCGCTTAATATCGATGCCATCCTGGAGGAAACCACAGTCCATCGAAGGCGGCAAAAGCTCAGCACAATGACCGATGGCTTAGGGTTGGGGGATGCTTATGGTGCAATGCTGGGTAGGATAACGAGACAAGGGGGGGAGAAGGCCAGGCTTGGAATGGCCGCTTTGATGTGGATATCTCACTCGGAGCGACCCTTGAAGGCCGATGAACTATGCCACGCCCTAGCAGTCGAAATAGGGTCGTCGAATCTCAATACCGACAATGTCCCTTCAATAAATACATTGCTAGCCTGTTGCCAAGGACTCGTTGTAGTAGAAAAGGAGTCTTCCGCAGTCCGCTTAATCCACTTTACCCTTCAAGAATATCTCCGAGCGCATCCCGACCTTTTCGGCACAGCTCACTCGACAATCGCGGAAACCTGCTTGACTTACCTAAATTCCGACCAGATCAAGGCCTCTTCCACCCCTCCTTCCCCCGACCTCCGAGACCCACCATTTCTCGAATATTCTTCTCTCTATTGGGGAGCCCACGCAAAAAGGAACCTCTCAGATTGTGCGAAACAACTTGCGCTAAAGCTGTTTGACGATTACAACTGCCACACATCGACCAGAATCCTCATGAGAGCACATAATATGTGGAGTGGTTATGCGGATAGATTTTCCGGGTTCAGTGGTCTGCATTGTGCATCCTTTTTCGGGATTGTTGAGATCGTAGCTGTTCTGATACAGGTGGAAGATTGTGATATCAACCAAATTGATTCTCAGGGTAACACACCTCTCATATGGGCTGCTAAAAATGGGCACGAGGGAGTGGTGAAAATGCTACTCGAGCGAGACGACGTCAACCCCGACAAGCCAGATAACAACGGCCAAACACCACTCTCGTGGGCTGCTTACAAGGGAAACGAGAGAGTGGTGAAAATACTACTCGAGCGAGACGACGTCAACCCCGACAAGCCAGATAACAACGGCAAAACAACACTCTGGTGGGCTGCTTACAATGGAAACGAGGGAGTGGTGAAAATACTACTCGAGCGAGACGACGTCAACCCCGACAAGCCAGATAACAACGGCAAAACAACACTCTGGTGGGCTGCTTACAATGGAAACGAGGGAGTGGTGAAAATACTACTCGAGCGAGACGACGTCAACCCCGACAAGCCAGATAACAACGGCAAAACAACACTCTGGTGGGCTGCTTACAATGGAAACGAGGGAGTGGTGAAAATACTACTCGAGCGAGACGACGTCAACCCC
>Ga0307517_10008024_pt1 | contig 15226 bp, 9 predicted proteins | sample 23_EM_MG_FD_194515 | JGI IMG/M metagenome (GOLD analysis project Ga0307517, IMG submission 194515) | Populus trichocarpa ectomycorrhiza microbial communities from riparian zone in the Pacific Northwest, United States - 23_EM | ecosystem: Host-associated > Plants > Roots > Unclassified | place...
TTGGCCCCATCTTTCACCTTTTTTTTATAACAACATTTTGAATTATTATAAACCCCCCCTTCTTTGTACATTTTATTCTCGAGCTTCACAAATTATCTCATTTGTTTAATTCTTTTTGATGAAGGTGATATAATTATTGATTGCAGATTATTAATTATTGCTTGGATAAGATTTATAAGTATTTGGGTTAGAATGTAATCAAACAAATTATTAATTAATAATCATACTTATGCTCATATCATGAATATATTTAGAAAGCGATTGAGTGGATAAAAAAAATATTACAACGAAACTTAAAGGGCTTGAGCTTTCATTCGAACTCAAGACACAATAACATTGCAGATTGTAATAAAAAAAAATTCTCAAGTTTTATTTTCATTTTATTCCTATTAAATTGGTGTTTTAGGATCGCACTTGATGGTTTATTTCAGTTAGGTTTATATAGGGTTCTTGCGGTGTCAAGGAAAAAATCCGACACTCCATTGATGCTTGATATCATAACACAATTTTAAAGTAAAAATTAAGTTTGAAAGTCAATTGAGCAAATATTAGAAGAATTAATTAAGTTTGAGGACATAATTAAACTTCTAATGGGTTTTGTGGATTTAATCAAGGATTCAATTGAAGAGAAATCAAGTTCAGAGGTTAATTCAGATCAATTCGCAAAGATTGGAAGATTAGGAACACATTTGAAGCTTTGAAAGACTAATTTGGTGTAATCAAGGGCTTAATTAATAGAAATTTAAATTATGAAGTTCAATTAAAGATCACATTGAAGAAATATAAAACAATGACAACTTTGTAAAAATGGCTGAAATTTAAGGGTTCAATTGAAGAAAGCTAAGGGTGAAATTGCAAGGAATCTAAAAAACTAAGGCTGATTGGGACTCCATTGCAAAGTTTCAAAGATTCAAGGACCAAATAAAAAAGGACTATAATTTCACTATTCATTATCTTACGAAGAAACTTAAAGTTTTTAAGCTTTGATTGGAGCTTAAGACATAATATTATTGTGGATTGTAATAATGCTTTGTTTTTTTTTTTTTTGCTCAAGTTTTATTTTCATTTTATTCCTTTTAAACTGGGTTGTTTTAGGATCAAACTTGATGGGTTTTTATTTATTTTTATAGGGTTTTTTCGGTGTCGTGGAAAAAAATATGAGTTGATGCTTGATTTGGAAAAATAAAATTTGATTTTTTTGATAAATGATGGACTAAATTGATTTTTTTTTTTAAAACTGAAACAAATATTCATACCATTATTTTGACAAATCATGAACTAAATTGAATGAAAAAGATAATGGGGACATCGGATCTGAAAAACGTCACACATGTGTATGATCATTAATGATGGAGGACAACTCAAACATTGTTCATTGTTTGAGAGATTGGGCTCTAACTTATGTTTTTGAGTTCAAATTATTTGGACTTTTAGTTGAGTTTTTTTATTAGATTTGATATTATTTTATTTTGAGCTTCAATTTAGTTTTAGTCCTTTGTCCAAATAGTTGGTTGTTGTAGGGTTTTGTTTTTTTTTTTTTAAATGTAGTTAGATTATGATGATTTGATAAAAAGTTATAGACTTTTTATTTTTCAACCTCCAATCTTTCTCTATTCTTTAGCTCCTTTACTAATTCATGGCTTTTTATTTCTCATTTCTTACTTCTCTTATATCTCTCTTTTATCCTGCATCAACTTTGGTGTCAAAACTAAGGTTTCTAATTGTTCTCGTAATTAAATGATAAATGGCTTGTTCAAATTCTTAACATTCAATCTAGTTCATAAATCCTAAATTAATGGGAGGTCTCACCAACATGTGATTTAAAAAAACAGTGCCTTTTTCCTTATGTGTATATATATATATATTACTCTCATCCAAACATACCCTCAAATCGATTTTCCCCCTAAAAAGAAAACAATAGCTACTATTCATTATCTTCACCAATAAACCAACCACCACTCTAGAGACAACCACATCACTAGTGACCCAATCACCAACTCACTCACATCAGCCATCAACTGTCATCCCAACCACCAAATAGTACTTAACTAGTGCCGAACCACCACAAACCCAACAACCATATCACTTCATGACCAAAACAACCACTCAATATCTAACCACCAATCCAACAATTCAACCACACTAGCTCTCCCCCATCATAAAAAACATCACGTCACACCTTGCAGCCCTAGAACACCCTATCTAGACAAGCTCAACAGAACACAATGGATCAGATCAAGTTAGTCCAACATCATCACACCAGTAAAGCCAACAGAACCAGTAGCCTTAGCCACTAGTTCTTTTATGGAATGGTCAATAGGTTACCTTGGATGAGAGGCATTTACAGTCTGAAGGCTTAACAATGGAATACATGTACGAACAACATCATTAGTATTAGCTAATAAACATATGTGCTAAATAATAATGCATATGCAGAATTCAGTTAGTTGTTAATTTCAAAATTAGTTAGGGAGCTATATAGTTAGTTGGAATTGTTAGTTAGTTACTTACATGGATAGTTAAAATTGCTATATATAACAGATGTATTAGAAATATAGGAGGAAGAAATTACATTCGATGCATAATTGCATTTTTTTTCTTTTTTTTTAATGTTTCTCAATCTTTATCCCATTTCATCTCATTCTCTCTTATTTCTATTATTCTTTTTATCCTTCTTAAAGTTTTTTTGTTTTATTAATGGAAACCTTAACAACCTGTATCATAGCTGATCCAAAGCCATTAACAATAATTGTGTTGTTTAAAACTTAAGAAAATGATGGAGAACACTATGACTCATATGAAGAAGCACTATAGGAAACTTGATGAACAAATGCAAGAAGTTCATAAAGAGCTTTAAAAATCAATGGCAAAAAATAAGGAAAGATGGATGGAACAAGATAAAAGGACTGATTAAAAAAATTTAAAGATTGAAGCATTGACAAACCAAATCCAATCTTACTTGGCTAATCAAATGGCAGAGATAGAAGTTGGAGGTAATTTTAGGGGGAAACTTAACTAATCTAGCAACACAAAGATAAGTTGGAGTTAATTGCACCCAAGAAGGAATATTACCCGGATTCGAAAGCCATAGTCATAGAGATAACATGGGAAGTCAAGATATATAATCATAATAGTCGATATAATCCAACATTGCCTAGAGTTGATCGACCGACTTTATAGGAAGATAATCTTAAGGGTTAGGTAAGGAATTGTAAGAAGGTCTATAAGATAAACTTCATTGTTATACATTAATGGGTGGAGTTGGCTTCACTATATCTTGCTACTGAAATATATGTGTGTGAAAACGAGTACTTAGTTAATTAGAAGGAGTTCCCAAGGGCATTTGCAAAAGAGTTGGTAATAAAGAGGATATTGTGAAAGTAATTAATAAACTTGTGTAAGATAGAGGCAAGAAAGAATATGTTGAGAGGTTTGACGAACTTAAGTCCCTAATGAATGCCTTAAACCCTTCATTGCCTGAATTCTATTATGTTTCTAATTTTATCAGTGGGTTTAGAGAAGATATCAAGCCAATGCTCAAAATACATAGGCCAATAACATTAATACAAATATTTGAACAAGTCAAGTGGTAGGAGGAATCAAATAATGCTATAGCTAAGAAAACCTTATATCATGGATCAACAACTAGGTCAACCACCACCAAAGACTTTTAACCATTCTAAAAAAGAACTGCCTCATAACCCAAGACAAAACTCTAAAATTTTATATGAATAGAGGAGGTTGGAGCAATGTTGGAGAAGCATGAAAGAAATACATGAGATAGATAAAGTGAAAGAGGTTAGGAAAGAATTCCTTAATGTGGAAAAGGATAAAGTGATGATTATGGAAGAGTTAAGTTTAATCCAATAGCTATTTTTGACAAGATGGTTATGAAAAATGGTAACTGAGCAGTTACAATGGGGTTGATCAACTGATGTGATTTTTACAAGGCGGATTCCATATGGGAAAATTTAGAAGAGTTAGTCTTCCAATTTCTAAATTTCACTATTGATTGTTGAGGATAATCTTAAAAAGGAAAGGTATTGTTACACATAAATGAATCAACATGGCATGATCAATAAGTTAGTTTAGATGAGAGACGTTTATGTTAGCTAACTTAAAGGTTTAATAGTGGAATACAAGTAACAACATTAGCATTAATATTAGCTAATAAAACCATGTGCTAAATAATAATGCATATGTTGGATTCAATTAATTGATAGTTACAAAATTAATTAGTTCCTTCCTCCTGTTTCCTCCCACTCATAACAACCCACCAATCCTGCTCTTACATCACCACATGCATGTTCCTCTAATAATCATGCTGCAGGTATAAGTTCAACCCCTTATGAATTGAAACGTGACAAGCCTTATGTTGTTGGTTCTTCCAGGTCTCCTACTGTTGATTCTTCAATGTCTAACAGTGATGCCTTTACTACAAGCTCTACCTCCCAGTCTGGTTATGTTGCTGGATTAAATTTGGTTGTTAACCTCTCCTTTTATCTGTTGCAGCATCATTAGAGCTCTCCCTACCTCATTATCTATGGTTTGTTGACATCATATAGTTCTTCATCCTTGACTGCCAAAGACAACTAATCTGACAACTTCTTCATCCTCCTCTGATAGTCATAAATATCAGGTAGTCTTTAATCCTGCCCATGAACCACTTATTATTTCTAATGCTGACAGGTATGAGGATTGACGAGAGGCTATAAAGGTTGAAATTCAGGTGTTGTGTTCTAACAGTACTTGGTTTGTGGTTTCTTTTCATCATTCAATGAATGTGTTGGTTGCCATTGGGTGTACAAGATCAAGCGTTGTGTTGATGGTAGCATTGAATGCTATGAGGCTCAGTTGGTTGCAAAAGGTTTTAGTTAGCAAGAAGGTATTGATTACTTTGAGTCGAGTTGTTAAGCAAGCCACTGTTCAGTTAATTTTCACAGTTGTAGTGTTGCGTGGTTGGAAAATTAATCAACTTGACATTCATAATGTCTTTCTCAACAAGACACTTAATAAAGAGATCTACATGCAGCAACCTCCAGGTTTTGTTGATTCTAATCACTCTTTTTATGTGTGATGGTTGCATAAATCCTTGTATGGCTTGAAATAAGCTCCTCGGGCATGGTACACTCGGCTTAATGGTTATCTTTTCTCTATTGGCTTTCATGCTTCTAAGGTTGACACATCATTATTCATTTTGTTTGTGGGTGGTGATATTTTTTATCTTCTAGTTTACGTTGATGATATTGGTTAACTAGAAGCAATTAAGTCTTGCTTCACTAATTGATTCAGTTGCTGCGCTCAAATTTTAAGCTCGGGATTTAGGAGTTGTTCATTGTTTTTTGGGCATTAAGGTTCATCCTACTACTATGGGTATCATGCTACGACAAGATAAGTATATCCTTGACATCTTTCATGAGCATGCATGTCTTCTTACAGGCCTATTGATACACCTATTTCTACATCAAAGGTTGCTAAAGTGTCTGATTGCTTGTTTTCTGACCCTGTATAATTTTGAAAAATTATTGGTGCTCTTCAATATCTTACTTTTACGAGACCAAATATTTTTTTATTGTTAATAAAGTCTGTCAGTATATGCATGCTCTTACAGATGCACGTTGAGCTGTCGTTAAACGCATTATACATTATCTTAAGGGTATAGTTTCCTTTGGTCTTCATATCACATGTAGCTCTTCCTTTTCCTTGCATGGTTTTACAGATGCTGATTGGGCTCATAGTGTTGATGATCATAAATCTACATGTGAATATCTTGTTTTTTTAGACACACACTGATATCTTGAAAGTTGGGGAAACAACACAACATGGCTCATTCTTCTATCAAGGATGGGTATAAAGCCTTAGTCAATGGCACTTCTGAGGTCATATGGCATCAATATTTATTGTCAGATATGTAGATCACTCCTTTTTCTATGCCTATATATGATTTGGTTTGATAATATGGGTGCTTCTTATTTGTCTACCAAACGTATCTTGCATGCTCATACTAAGCATGTTGATGTTGATTATCATTTTCTACATGAGAGAGTTGCTACAAAGACCATTCAAATTATCTTTATTTCTTCCAAGGATCAACTTGCAGACGTTCTCCCAAAACCTCTCTTCACCTTTTCTTTTATTGTTTTTAGGTTCAAGTTTCAGGTTGAACCCCCACCCTCAGCTTGAAGGGGCGTATTATAGTATATTATGTATTATAGACTTGTATATATTTAGGAAAGGTTTATTATTCTTGTGTTGTAATCTTTAAATGAACTATTGTATATCACCCTACATATATAAATAGGATAGGTTGCCTAACTAATAAGTTAAGCCTCCTATTATTCTCAACTGTTTTCGTGTTTGGAACTATGTTTAGGTGCATTTCAAAAGTATGTTAGGCTTGAAAAAAATATCAAATTGATATATTTTTTTAATATTTTATAATGATTTTGATGTACTAATATCAAAAATAAAAAAATCATCTTAATGCTTTTTCAAGCAAAAAGTACTTTTGAAAAACATTCAGCAATATAATACCAAACACTCGCAGTCTACATCTACATTACTAAATTCACTAGCTTTTCAATTCATGTATTTAGATTTATAATACCAAACACTCGCAGGCTATTTTGTGTTGTACTGCTGCTGAAGTCGTCAATCTAGCTTCTCTTGTTAAGGACGTGTTTCCGTAGAGAGATGAAACAAAAGAGAACAAGAAGGAAGAAAAATAAAGCGCACATGACACCACGTGTTTCGGCAATTTATCCTATGTACGTAGAGTTGTAGAGATTTCACTATTACCTTGAGATTGCTACAATAATAATTTTGTCAAGCAACACACACCACCACCCCTAATAGTGAGAATATAAATATTTATAAAAATTTATTTTAATTATACATATTATAGGTGAATGAGAAATTAATCTAGAAAAACTTTTGGTTTTTCTTTTAAAGAACTCTTGATTTTTCTATATTTAATTCTTGATTTATGGTGGCTAATTAAATGTTGATAATAGTGAGAATTAATTCTTCAACCTTTAGGTTCCAAAACTCACTATAAAAGAGGGGTGAAGGAAGAGCTTTTAACTTGAACTTTTTAGATTTTACGCACTCCTCATCTCATTTTTAGTGTTTTTCTTCTTCTTTTTATGCTTTAATTTTCCTCTAAAATCTAGAGTTTAGGTTCATCTTGTTGAGAAATATTTGAGTTACATAATCTTCGGTTCAAAGATCTTTTCTAGAAGCAGATCTAAACCAAGGTGATGTTGTTGGAATTGTCGCACGTGTGCGGCATCGCGGCAATCGCCCACCACCCTCATCATCAGGTGTGGTATGCCTATCTTGGCAAATATGGGAAGACAAGGAATTCTTGTCTTTTATCGGTGAAAAAAAATGAAATGGGAGTCGCCACCTAGTTTTTGGTTACTAAGAACCCTAACTGGTTTTAGAGATCAGGTACGGAGACTAAGGGAAGGTATTAGCACCCCAAATACGTCATACCTAAAGTAAGCTGCATTGTTTTATCGTCTGATAAAAATCTAAGGTCTTATCATGTTGGTCCGTCTATGGTTCAAGAAAAGCCCTTCTCAGTAAGGAGGTTCTTATATATCTTATGGGGTAAAACCTAACCGTTCGAATGTCTATAGAAGAACTATATTTTTAATATCGGGAATATGTTTTACGTATAAATTCGTAATCCCTAATATTAAGAAAGCGAAATAATTTTTTTAGAATTTTTGAAATATTGGCCAAGTTCTCGTGACTTTAATAAACTGGTTATTAAAGCCAAAATGCATGCTAATTTTTTTTTTGAAGTTTTCTTTTTTGTATAAAAATACAATATGATTTTTTAGCTTTGAGAGACTTGGCCGTATGCATGAAAGCAAAAATATGTTTTTTGTGAAAACCGGGTATTTTAATACCGGATTTGTATCTTTACGAGATAAAAATACAGATCGATATTAATCAAAATGGCGTAGAAAAATATGCGGGGAAATCGCAATTTCTTCAAAAATATATCATTATTATTATTATTATTATTATTATTTTAAAATGGAACTGGACCGGACCCGACCCGACCCAATTATGTGAGCTGGGCCTGTATTGGCCCAGCTACAAGGCTGGACTCAGCCCAGCCGCGTGGGCTGGGCTGATGTTCCAGCCTAAAACGAACAAAAGGTGTGTACAGTAACCAGCCAAATATAATTAGTGTGCACAGTAACTAGCTAATTAATCTTCATTTGCTGCAGAACTTGAATTATTCACGTTCTGCATGCAAATGAAGATGAACAAATAAAAAACGGAAGGGGAGGGGAGAAAAGTTACCTGGAGCGGGAAAGCACGGTTGTGGTCGTCAGCGGTGGTGGAAGGTGGCCGGGGCAGCAGCTGGGAGGAGAAATGATGATGATTCCAGGCGGTGGCACGACTGTCTTTCCTTCTTCTCCTCTATGCAGAGCCCGCGATATCTGTTTTTTTCTTCCCCTCGTTTGTTTTCGCTCTTTTTATGCTGTCACTCAAGCAAATCTTCCTTTTCCCGTTTCAATTCTCATTCACTCATCTCTCTATTCTCCTTCTCTTTTCTTTTCTTATTCTTCCCTCTCTGTTATGTCCCCTTGATTCTATTCCCTTTCTCTGTTTTTTCTTTCTTTCTTTCGGCTCTTTCACTCTCCTGTCTCTCTCTTTTGGTTTCTCTCTTTTCCTCTTCTTCCCCTGCCCCTCTCTCTTCTTCCTCTCTATATTTATAGCCAAGCGGAGAGAGAGTCCCCCCTGCCTTGTTCCATCAAGACGCAGGAGGGAAACGAGGCTACCTTACCCCTGCAGGGTAAGGTGGCCGGTTGTCTGCAGGGCATGGGTTGTATTAATGGTGGCAGGGTAAAGGGGATGGCTATGTCCGGGTTTTGTGGGCAAGTGGGGTGGAGAGAGAGAGTGGGAAAAAATTTCAAAAATCTTCTTCTCCCCTGCCTCTGCATGCGCAGGGAAGAAGGGGAACAATGCCGTTCAAAACAGCACTGTTTCAGTGTTTTTTTTTTCAAGAAAAGGAAATGTAATTGGGAAGAACCCAAAAATGGGTTATGACAGGAATCTTGAGAGAATCATTGCAAACATCCTAGTTGTACAAATAAGGAACAATAATGCAATACCCTGTAATTTAATACAATCATCAGAAACTTTAAGCCTTAACTTAAGAAAAAAGGTATTTTTTTTTAGAATATAACATCAGGATAGTTTCTATTCACCATCTAATAATTCTATCAATGGATACAATAATACACAATTTATCTTTACACATTAATAAGGTTTCCATGCATACATGCATACATACATACATACATGTATATGTATATATAAATTATTCTAGAAGTATTCATTTAAAATACAAGAGTCCCTCCCCAATGGAAGGTTAGATTGCCTAATGACACTTAAGAGGTATTGAGGCTTTCAATGGAAAAAATATTTGAAACACACACAGAACCATAAAAATCATAGTAAGCATTTACATCAATGTAATTGCTAAGGATTACTAACAATACAAACAAAATCCCATTTCTTTAAATTTTTTTGTGAACTTCTCAAACTTGTATCAATTCTCAAACTTGGTATATTCTCCTTAACTAAAGTTGAATTATCTTTTCATCATTATACACATCAATCTATCATAGTCACCTTGTAGTGAGTTATACATTTACAATCTAGCTTAGCTCCGCTCAATATGATGCATTTGTTTCATCTTATTAATTTATCGGATTCATTTTAATGTTTCCATATTGTGTTCCCCTACACCTCATATTCATTTTGCGTCTCGTTTCACCTCACGAGCACATTTAATTTGTTATAATATCTATCATGTGATTTCTCTCTCTCTCTCTCTCTCTCTCTCTCTCATTCTCTATATCAATTCTAATCCCAACATCTATTATACCCATTATGGCTCATCCATATAAATCGTCAAACTAGTTATGTTTCCGGTCCAATTTTGGCTTATAAATATATTCAACTTACATATTTCTTGTGCCAATTCTGGCACATTCCAATGTTTCTTTTAGATTTTCAGTAAAATCTCCCCTTATCATGGAACCTACCATCATTTTCACAATATTCATATCAGTTTCATCTTTAAATAATATGAATACCATACATACATCAATTAATCAATCTATTTAATTCAACAACCTAATCTCATTTAGCCACCATCATTAAGGCCAAATTACATTATCCATCACTCATATGGCTGACTAATTATACAATTCTTCATTTACTTTCTCACATCATTCTAAATAGTAACCAACTTACTTGTTGTTGAATACCGCGTGTCTAGAATACAAAAATTTTAACCCTAGCAATTCATTTTCTTTAGATTTTAAATATTATAACAAATTGTTTATATGGGTCTTCAATGTTTGATCCAAGCCCTCTATGATCTTGTACATTACGTAGAACAATTGGTAGTTATTATCGTACGTCGTTTCATCACTGCTATTAGCATTTTATTACACTGTTATAATTACCACTAAATTTTTATCATGTCATCAACAACACAAAACCTCAATACAACATATTTGCATTATTAGTCATAATTTCTTTGACATCCTCCATGTGCATAGTACACGATCGTTAAATTGTATCAATTACAATTCATCAAATAATTTAAAATACATCACATCTATACCATTGAATTCCTCAATTGTACAACACCTACTATGATCAATGAACTTCTATTCTTACTTTCCAAATGATACGGTCTTTGTCTCTATCATTCACAAGGATTAAATCTTAATCAATTTAATTTTTTATTTCTTCAATAATTCATAACATAAACACAATTTACTACTTTTGTTTAAGAGTTAGGTTTCATCCAACATTCCATTTATAGTTCGACAAATCAGTCATCCCGATAATATTAACACCACACACGTCAATTTAACTTAAATTACATATCCCGGTCATTAGAAAAAGTGTGTTACTAGCCCATTATCGGGTAACTAGTTCCTCTGCCCATTACCGGTAATTGAGTCCACCGCCCAATATCGGGCACTAGGTCCACTGTCCATTACCGGGCACTAGCCCTATTATCGGGTAACTAGTTTCACAACCTATTATCGGGCACTAGTCCTATTACTGGGTAACTAGTTCCATTACCCTTTACCGGACACTAGTCTCATTACTGGTTAACTAGTTCATCCGTTCATTACCGGGCACTAGTCCCATTACCAGGTAACTAGTTATGTAACGGTTTCAATCACCTACATGTGTTACTGTTACTGGGGTCGATTAATAAAATCATAAACAAGTATTTCAACACTTCTTTTTATAATTTCACCATTGCAGTCGATTTATATTATATCCAATTTCTTGCCTTATAGGCACAAGTTCTCATGTTCAATTGATAATTCACATCACATATAGATATAAATCCAACTAACATTATAAAAATAGTTTAATAGTTTACAAGCTAGGTAAGGGAGATGACCTTTACCTTAAGCTTCTACAATAGAAGCTCTTTAGAAGTTGGGTCCCCTTTCGAATGCTTCTCTTACATTCCTATATAACATCCTGAATCATTATTCAAATCTTTTCAATTTATTCATAATATTCATAAATTCACAAAATCAAATACTTCCGTAAACAATTTTCATGGATGTATTTTTTTTTCTCGCTTGTCATTTACATTAGAATTTATTTACACTAACATTAAATGTCCAATTAACTCAATACTTCATCGATGGTTTTCAATGTCCAAAAGACATGACTTTTCATTACCGAATTTTTTTTTTGATGTCCAGAGACATGAATTCTCGTCATCGATTTTCTAATGTCCCAAGACATTTAATTATCTATCACCAAACAATGTAATTTTAACAAATTTGTAAACACTTTAATTGGATTATGCTATTGTACTAAGACAATGAACTTATTGAACAATTTTATAAATTTATTAATCTTTTTTCTTAATTATAATTAGTCTTTTTATACACTACCAGAAAATCAATAAATACAAATGGAAATACCGAGGGAATATTTTCGTTGGTAAATTGCCAACGGATTTTATTGACGGAAATATTCCTTCAGTATTTACCGACGGAATTACAGTGGGAAAAAAATAATTAAAACAAAGCAAAAAAAATGATAACGTGCCATTTTTACCAACGGAATTACCGACGGAATGATTAAACTCCCGTCGGTAATTTCGTCGGTAAAATCTATGGTAAACTGTCAACACTATTCATCATGTTAATTACAAAGGGAATCACCGATGGAACTTTCTGTCGGTATTTTACAGAGAGCTCTAGAACTATTATAGAGTGCTGATTAATATTAATTTAATTATTTTATAGTTTTGTAAAATATATATTTTTAAAAATATTTTTAAATAATTACCGACGGAATTACATACGGTTTGTTTTTGAGGGAATTACCGACGGAATAAAATATTTTTTTTCTCGCGTTTTCCGTCAGTAAATCCATCGGTAATAATATTTTTTTATTACCGACGGACAAAAAATTACCGATGAAAGATTCACTGACGGAGACTTTCCGTCGATGATTTCTTTACCAACAGAATGGTAGTGCAAATACCGACGGAAAATTTCATCGGTAAATCTAAAGATTGTAGTAGTGATAATGTAACTAATAATTACTTAATTATGCTTGAATACTTTGCTATAAAAACCGCTTGAATACTTTGCTATCAAAACCATGTGAACACTCCTTTTTAACAAGAACTAACTTCCTGAAATGGATTTCCTCAACACTATTTTTTTGTATCGGTATTCTTATCATTACACTAGGGTTTGCAATTTGTACTTATGAAGAAAATCCAGAGCTTTCTCAACATTTGGAACAATGCCATGCAAAGGTGACAAAACGTTGTGCAATTGAAATCTCTAATAGTATATACAATAACAATACTCTATCAGAATATTGTTGTCAAAAGCATATAACAACCGGGAAAGCTTGCCATGATGATTTCATAAAACTATTCATGTCAAAATTGCCTAAAGAAAAAGTACTTTTGTTGTAGCTAAAGTTGACCAAATTTGAAACCATTGTGCTGTTATTGTACCTTTGGCACCTATTGCATCAACTCTTTTTATTCTACCTTAAATTGTACTAGTATAAATTGAATGCTATAATAAATATCTTTATTATGATAACATTTAAGTCTTTGGATAACCATTTTGTTACTTTTTTTACTATATTTCATTTTCTCATAAGACAACCTACTACTGAAAAATCTAAAATTTGATATAAATGTTTATATATACAAATCTAAAGCAATGAGACTTAAAGAATTAAAAACCAACTAAGAAACCCCATAATCCCTTAAATTTCTTTTATACAATATTGAATAATGTCCCTATCTACTATCTCTTTTTATTCTTTATTCCAATCACTATTGATGCAAATATTGAGAAACAAATCAAACCTTTTCTTTGGTTTGGTGAGGAGGGAGGTAAAAATTATGCAATGTTAAATGGAACTTTATTGTTCTTCTAAGAAAACAGGAGGGCTGGGTATAGGTTCTTTTACTAGTGAAAAACAAAGGCTTGCTTTTTTAAATGGCTTTGGAGGTTTGGGAGCTCTAATTCATGATTATGGAAGGATATTATACAATATTCATAATAAGGAATCAACTTTAAATATGTCTTCGCTCAGTTTAAATTCTAATGGTAGTGTATGGTCTAGGATTGTTAATGGCTGTGTTTTGGTTAGTGTTTCCTAGAATTTTTAGTGTATCAGATGAGTAGGTTTCCTTGTTATCTAATATGGGTATGTGGGATGAATATTCATGGTTATGAAATTTCAGATGGAGAATGGCTCTTAGAGGAAGATAGATTGATTCATTTGATTCTTTATTCGATAAGTTGTCTAATATATTGTTATTGAGTGAAGTTGATGATAAACTAATTTGGAAACCCAATTGTAATTGTGTTTATTCAGGTAAATCTAGGTGTAGTATTTTATAATCTCCTAGACAACCTAATTCATGTAATTCTTTTTATGGTGTATGGAAAATGATTGGTTCCTCCAAAGATTGGAATTTCTTGCTAAATGTCTATTCTTATTGTGCTCTTGATTTGTTCATCTCTCTTAATGGTTTGGTCTGTCAAAGAACCATCTCAACCCAATAGTTTAAGCTGTTAGGTGAGGTTCGAAGATATGAATTATATTATTCTCCAACACATCCCCTCAAGTGAAAGCCCTTTGGGCTTGAAACTTGCACAGACCCACATTACCTTATACTTAATTTTTATCAAATAAATGGGGATGATGAGATTCGAACTCGTGACCGCTTCATCATTAAGGCTCTGATATCATGTCAAAGAACCATCTCAACCCAATAGCTTAAGCTGTTAGGTGAGGTTCCAAGATATGATTTATATTATTCTCCAACATGGTTCAATGATCAAATAATAAAAGTATTAAATCTCCCATTTAATGGTCTCCCCATGAATGTCATATGCTAAAATCTAATGTTGATGGTTCTTTTATTGGCAAACCTGAATTGGTTGATATTAAAGGGGTTCTTCACAATCATAAAGGTTTGGTGCTTGATTTTTCCTCCACTCATATTGCAATTCGTACTTATAAAGAAAATCCAGAGCTTTCTCAACATTTGAAACAATGCCATGCAAAGGTGACAAAACGTTGTGCAATCGAAATCTCTAATAGTATATACAACAACAATACTCTATCAGAATATTATTATCAAAAGCATATAACAACCGGGAATTGCCATGATGATTTCATAAAACTATTCATGTCAAAATTGCCTAAGGAAAAAGTAATTTTTTTTTGTATGTTTTTCTTGCAAACCATTAACACAAAATCATGCTGTGGAATAGTGTTTAAGGCTTTGCAAATAAAGTATAAGGTATTGGATTTGGATGTTACTTCCACACAAACTAATATTTTTATCGTCGTTGTTTCAATAAATTAATTCAGGTAATTTTTGCAAATTATTTCATATACATCATGCTCCGTTATGTCCATTTCATTTGTATTCGTTTTCGAATTTTTGATTATCCATTTCTTCTTTTTTTTTAGGGTAAAATATTACGTTTTTCTTTCTGAAAAAAAAATAATAGTGAACAAACCATAATCAATGATGGTGCAGAAGAATTGTATTATTATTAAACGAATCATAATCAATAATCGAATGAAAAAAATGATACAACAGTAAAATAATCAAATTAAATTCTAAACCATAAAACAAAGGAAAACTAGAACC
>Ga0307517_10008026_pt1 | contig 15223 bp, 9 predicted proteins | sample 23_EM_MG_FD_194515 | JGI IMG/M metagenome (GOLD analysis project Ga0307517, IMG submission 194515) | Populus trichocarpa ectomycorrhiza microbial communities from riparian zone in the Pacific Northwest, United States - 23_EM | ecosystem: Host-associated > Plants > Roots > Unclassified | place...
GCCCCCCCCGCCTAGGTATATGTTTGAAGGGTTTGGAAGAAACAAAGCGAGAGTGTTCCGGTAAAGCGAGTGATTGGGGGCGGATAGGTCCTTGCTCGTGAGCACTCCAGATGCTTAGGCGAAGGGAGAAACGAATGGTGGAGAAAAGCCAAGTGAAGTAGGGGTACAAATGAAAGGAAGGTGAGGGCTGGGGGGTTACGTTCCGTGGATGCAGAATGGTGAGGTTTTTCACAGCGCTGCGGTGAAAGTGGGTGGTCGATAGGTTCACAGATCTTTGGTGATGCGAGAGGGGAAGGGATAGCCAGCCACGAGGGGGTTAACAGGTAGGTTGGCAGACTGGCAGGTGCAAGAGTTTGGAGGCACGGTGCATAGGAGTGCTTCGAGGGGGGATTTCGCTACCACACCCACTCTTCCCTCTACCGCTGCTGCTTATGATAGGTTCCCTTGGCTCACACTGTTTGCTTCTCTCCCTCCTCTTTCTCCAGCTCTCTTGTGGCTCCAACCGGCTCTGCGCTTTCCCACGATTCTCAATTACAAAGTGCTGACACTGAAGCAGTTGGAGAATGATAAATATTTGATTTACGAGTCGCTATAAATCACTTCGCATCTAGCCGTACTTTCGCTCGGCGTGGCTAGAAAAGTGTAGATCCAAGGGCAAGACCACGAGGTGCAAGAGATGTGGGGATCTATCATAGGTCGGAGAGAGAAAATACCCAACAAGAAATCCAAGAATCCGAATCGGGATCCCAAACCCGGTCAAATTGTTCACTTTTTATCCTAACTCTTGGGCTACATGTCGTGTTGTGGGGAGGTAGGATAAACAAGGAAATGTTGAACGGAAGGGGGCAAAAACAAAAGGAATTCCTTGTCCCAGTTTCGAGTAGCCCTTACCTACCGCACTAGCACTCTGCCTACTCGAGCGCTGTGGCTAGCTATCTAGCTAACGTTCAGAGTGAAGAAAGAAACTTGTTTCAAAGGCTCTCTTTAAGACCTCGTAGAGACAAAGGTGACGGTGGTTGAAGTATAGTACCATAAGCTGAGACATATGAGGCTACCTGACATCCTCGCACAGCGTGGTTGGCTGCATGACATCGCCTATCTGTTGTACTGGTCCCTATCAGATACAAAAAATGACACGACAAATACTTCTCAAAACAAAGTCGGGTTGGCGCGCCATACTCCCGCAGCGGCAAGGGAAATCATAATTCTGGTTGCTCAATCCAAATTTATTCTAGCGATACGAACCTGCCTTCCGCTCGCGCGAAAGACTACTCATACTCGAGTATTCGAGCACAGGTACTGTGAACTACAGCAAGTTCAGAGGTCTATTTTACCATACCTCATCGCTCACGCCCCCACCTGTCCTTCCTGCAAGCAAAAGGTGGGACTGAAGCCCCATGCGATCCCGGGGCTTCCACCACCCTGATCCCCAGCCACCAATAGCGCCCCCGACCGCCGAGTCTCAGCTTTCGCAGAAGCTGTAGAGAAGCTCTGGAAACATTGAGCCTTGCACAGCACTTGAGGCTTAAACCGTTATCGCTCAAGTGCACATCTTGGTACTTTATCCTGGCCGGGCGAAAGGCAATCGTGACGAGGATAACAACCGACCGCGTCTGCAATCAGCACCGACGGAACGACAGGTCACGCCCTCTGCTCAAGTATGGGTGGGAATGGCACTGAGAACTCGACCAATTAAATCTCCTAGCTTCGCTAAGTGACTTTACTTGCTTCCTGCTTGGAAAGGTAATTTAGATTCGGCCTGCGCCGAGGGATTAATTATAGAGCGGTGCATAGTATTATACTGGAGTCTTCAGTATTGGCTGCTCGGGTACTGCAGAAAGGCTCACATGTCCTCAGCCTGGAATAGGAAGAAGGAAACAGCGGGAACTCATCGCAGCACCACTGATGCTATGTAAATAAAGTACCGATGATAAGTAGGATGGGTGTAATGCTCTACTATACGGCCGAGCGGAGTGTCCGCCGGTACATGTGGCACCGCAGCTCATGTTCTTTTCTTGTGGCGGCATAGGAACCTGCTTGCGCACAAGTATTCAGCATGAAGTACTGTACCCAAGCACAGGGATCGGAAATTTGTATGGCAAATTATCTGCGCACATCCAGACTCAAATACCGGCGGGCTTCCTACAGGATACTCGCACCATCACCATGACTGTTCGTCCGGATTTTAGCTCTATCGACAGCCTTTTTCCCCGCAGCACTCTTTGCAGCGAGTGACATAGAGGTTACATTTTGTAGGAACTGAGTACCACTGAGCGGTTCCGGTATCCTATTGCAGGTGGGTAATGCTCGAAGAAGTTGGGTAGTACAATATCTCATCCAAACAGATCTGGCCCCCTGAGCCCCGGGGGATAGGCATCGTATTAAATTCACTTCTCGTAGGAAATTCTTAGTTAACTCAAATCCCCCAACCCATTCATAGGAATAGGATCATGGCTCGGTACCTCTCGCTCCGGGCTCTAGATCCGGATATCATGTTCTGTGCAAGGCTTCAGCTAGGAAAAACCTTTCTATATATTGTAGACGAGCAAGGAACCAAAGGTTCATAGAATTGATTAGGCAAATTCTGCCCTCCCCCCGGGTATCGCTGTTCCGGGAACAGTTTGTCGCAATTTAGATTTTGTTTTTTGGGGTTCACTAGCTTAAAAACCTCAAACAAGTGTTCAGGGATTTGATCGCCCCTCACCTTTGATGTTCTAATGTCGCGTTGTGATATAAGAGATTCTTTACGAAAGCGGTTAAGATAATCCCCAAGTTGCAGATGCTACGGGGTAGCCAAACCCCCTAACAACAGCTGCCCAGTCTTTAAGCTACTCAGCGCTAGAGAAAATTAGGACCGGAAAACCGAAGTCGTTTCTGGAATCACAATAATTTCTTAAGGGTGTCGGGTTTGGAAGGGGCAGGACGGACGGTGAAATGAGCAATCTGGGCAAAATACCTCTCATATTTAAATGAGAATACGGTATGTGGGGTGCCGATCGCTCCGCATAAATTCACGAAGGGACACAAGAGTGCATAAAAACCGCCCGCGCGACCCGATTATTCCGTACCCCCCTTTCAATGTTTGACTCGGAACTGGAGCAGTATTTGTGGTTCCCATGGCGCAATCTTACTCGTTGAAGCATATGGACAGGGGGGTACCATGTGTCGCGTTTCTGCGGCTTGCCGATTGCCTAGCCACCTGTAAGATTTGGCGTTAGAGGAGGTCTTTTTACCAAGGACTCGGATATTCGCCTTTATCGTCCTGTGGAAATAGTATTAATAGGGCCCCCTAAGGCTATGGGTTACCTCACTACAGTTAAGTGTGCCAGGATAATTCTGAGGATTCAAGGGCTGTAGGCCAGGTACTCGAAAGATAGGAAAAGTACCATAACTTGAACTTTCATCCGGGATCCATCGCTGTGGAGCCAACTGTGGGTCGATAAGGTACATAAGATTAATACGTAACCTGCAACCATAACAGAATTGTATTAGAATTGAAGGACTGAGATAGTAGTAAAGAACCGATATCTCTTTCACATTGTCTCCCAGATTAGCCGCCATTAGCGTAAATTATAAGATTTTTGATTCCCTACAGTACTTTTCTACGTGAAAGCGGGTCTAACAGTGTATAGGTACAGTTCTCGGGCGGAAATACGGCACCGACCTATATTTACCAAGCAGATCTATTTGTTCAGACTCGCGAGAACCGACACGGGGGGAGTGTAACACATCTAGAACTCAAGCCCCACCTTTAACCCCCCCTTCTTAAGCCACGCCGCCGCGTGATGCAAAGGATTCTCGCTTCCAAGGCCCTAGCCAATAGGGTGTACGGTACCTGTAGCCCTAATCCGCATCTATTAACTGTAACCTTATATTCGTTGGATATGATGCTTTGAGCATCTTGTGCATTGCCCGGCTGCATTTGACCGTAATTAGGCTGTTGTGTAACATGTTCCGCTCTCGGAAATTTATTAAAGCTCTGATGCAAGGATGGCAGGGGGTGTGATACAATAGCCTACGGTTGAAAAGATCCGGAAAAGGCGGGGGTTAGAAACACGGAAATCAATTGGCTGACGCTACCAAACCCTCCAATCAGAAACCCAGAATCTCCTGTCAGCTTTTTTACGATTTTTTTTTACCGTAGGCTGCAGTGTGCTGTTACACACCGGAGGACTGTGGCCGTCACAATCTATCACTCGTGGCATTTCGCCAATAAAGACGGGCAAGGGAACGGAATAAGTTCCGATGTTCTATATGTTCCTGTGCGATATGCCACAATCACGCTAGGGCTCGCCCCCGAGAATACAAGCTTTTGAAGATCAACAGTAACTTGGTCCCCGAGGTGCAGGACCGACAGACCTTGCATCTGTGAGCTTGCCTTATTGCACTAGCGCCTGCTCCCAACACCTCTCTATATGAGCGGGGTAGAGGATAACGTTACTCGAGTCGAGGAATCCATATGAGGCACTAATGATACCGGTTATCCTCCATCTTAGAGCATACTCGTAATTTCCTGAAGTTTGTAAAAACGACTGCTATTGCATATGGGCAAAATCTTGAGGCTCCGGGCAATCTTTCGCCCATATGCAATAGCAGTCGTTTTTACAAACGCCAGGAAATTACGGGTAGTGATATTTCGCAAATGAGGCATACACGCCTCCGAGTTAGCGGGCGATCCCTTAGTGCAATGCTGGTTCTGCCCCACCTCGGACGACCCTTCGGTGTTTTACACGATTCTCATTCCTTGAAGGAAATATTCGTCTCAACCCTACTTTCTCGGGAAAGGCCAACCTAAAGCGAGGGTTGCACTAGCCCACACCAGCCCCAACCCAGGAGGAATAAGATGTAGTTGAGCGACGGATAACAGCAGCCCTGAAGAATTTGAAACCACTAATCAGAGCACCTACCTCTGGAGCGGAGTGAATGAGAAGGATACGGGAACAGGGGGTGGTAATCATACCACTTTTGGCTCCGAGGTTGTGCCAGTATGATACATTCCAGGGCCTCATTGTGTCGCTTGTTGGATACTTGTGCTCTTCAGGTGCCTTGAAGCTGATTGGCAGGGGAGGAAAATGGTTTTCTGGCTGAAGTTGCGGGCCGCCGGGTAAGTAGACTGGGTAACGGGGGTTGGGCATAGGAGGGTATCTACCTATGGGCTCCTTGGTGAGTGATTTTATAGGCCCCCATATACTGTAGGGTTAGCTCACCCAGTACTCAGCAACGGCTGTGATATGATACGCAATATCCTCTGGGGTTGCGTACCTCTGGGGAGGGAGGGGTATCTTCGGGTACGTATATTTGAGCCATATTACCCAAATGAACACTCAATGAATTGAGTGTTTCCACCGGGACAGCCCGTCCGGCCCTAGCGAGCATTTTGCCTAGGGATTTCGCAGAAGGGCCGGGAAGGTGACAGGTCCCGCTATAGGTTGATGTAATGTCTTGCAATGTGGGGGTCCACAGGGCTGCCCACGAAGCATAGGGGGGGCTAGCCTAAGAAGCCTGTCAGGGAGGTCTGCGTCGGCGTCTCCGAGGCTTGTCCTAACCTAGGAGGGTAACTAAGAGCCTGTTTGGCTACAACGGTACGGTTCCGTTCCGTTGGGCGACCGTTTCCGCTGCGAAAATGACCTTCTCTCCGTTTTGAAACGGAAGGAAAAGGGCCATCTGTATTGGAGAACGGAACGGAACCGTTGCAGCTAAACAGGCTCTAAGGCCTGTCTGCTCCGGTTGGTAAGTATAAGTATCTTTCGTTCTGTAGCTTTTCAAGAGATCGTTGCCAGTAAACAAATTTCTAGCTTAATATAGATCTCATCATAAAGGAAGGTGCATAACTCTTGTTTCTACGTCAAGTAGCTCACTGGCGGGTATCCCATTTAAAAACAGGGCAAACCTAAGAAATTCCAAGCACTCCACGATCACATGTGAATCATGATCTCCGTAACTAAACCAGTAGTAGCTCCCGCAGTCCCCTCCCGCCATCACTTCTAATTTGTTAAAATTTATAGACCCCACAGCCCCCCATAACCCTGCGCAGATCCGTCCAGGCCCTCCTTAGAAGAAAATCTGTAGCAGCTGCCGCCACCTGCAGTCTTAGAGTTAGGGCTGCGGAATAATATTTCTTCTTGTGGGGTCGCTGGTCCTTGCCCGAACTCGTGGTGGTAGAGAGTTGTTGTATCATACCAGAGGGGGCGTAAATCATAGTCCCTTCAGGTCCAGCCTGCTTGGCAGTCTCCCCGTGGGGCCGCCAAGGCCCCATACCACTGCGGACATTGCTAACAATTCGCATGAGCTAAACCGCTCCAAAGCCAGGATGCAAAAAAGATGACATGAGCCACCCTCCTCTCTTCGAAAAGTAGTGTTCCCAAAGACAACGCGGTCCTGACTTCCCCGCCATGAGACCACCATGAAGGTCAAACGGGACTACGACGGCGCGATCTTGCAAACTAGGAGGTCGGTATATTTGGTAAGGATCGCCGCCCTACAAGATCCCACAGACTCCTTGTAGATAAAGTACAGGAGCCAGTATCCTATGTCAGACATGTGCGGAGGAATTTGGAGGGCTTGGGTTCCCCGACCTCCTCTTTTCAACTCCCTTTCGTGTTGTTACTTTCATATTTTGACTGTGCCACCCCGCGCTTGTTTACGTTGAGAGATAGGAATCTCGTTGTGTGCCTTCTCACATGATGGGATCCAGATAGGCACTCTCTTACACCCTCAGCATCATAGAAAATCACTCGCCGGTGATCATTTATATTTGTTGAGAAATAGTCCTCGGGGCGGAGGTACGAGAGATTTGCTTGAGCCTTACTCACTATTGCGTATGAGGGAGCCTATGGGGAAGTGTGTATTTCACATCATGGGTTGTGTCATCACGATAGGGTATACTTATACCGTTGATGTTTCGCTTAGCTAACTAGAGAACTTAATCAACAATCTTCCGCTGCGCAACAAAACGTCCAATTCTTGACAGGCTATGAGCCCGGTTAGCTATGATACCTTAATTCCTTCATGAAATAAGAAAATACATTTCCATTTCAACCCTCTCTTTTCTTAGGAGTATCAGCCGGCCCCGCTGCCCCGGACTGAGGCGCCTTACAGCAATACAGGTATTCGATCTGTGGTTTGAGCTTCCTTCTCACCGCCTAGGTTGAACCTCTTCGACCAGTGTGCTTTTACTACAACTTTCAGCCCTGATACCGATATGACGAGCATCGCAGATTACAAATCACCAAATATCCCTCGGGTGGCCCGAGTGAGTGGAATTCGCAGCCAGGCTCCCTCGCTCCAGATCAGCCAAGACTTCTTTCTTGTAACCACCCCCCTCCTCCTTCCGCCCTCAGTCTCAACAAACAGCCCCTCATTTCTTCATCCTTCATCCTCCTGCCATAATCTCCCCTCCTCTCCCTCCACCTCTTTATTCCGACTCACTTGTGAGCACACCCTAGGTACAGCAGTAGCTTGGACAACAGGGCGAAGGAAAAGAAATACAGCCCAGGTGGGGCCGCCCTGCTGAGCACTAAATGCAGTGCGAGGGGGATGTGGCGTTAGAATGCCGAAACAATTGGAAGACTAAGAGCGCAAAGCCCCAGGCAGACCCCTGCCACAGGCGCATTTTTGCCTCATATGATTGGCCTTGAGGAAGCTCTACAGATCTGTTGAACAGTTACTTGGGCACTCCAGGACGGTGTGGGGGCGCAATTGGTCTTTAAATACAAGCGAGTTCTCCACCTTCTACTCTAGCATTCCTAATTTCTCGGCCACCCTACACTTCGCATTTCCAAAATGGATTCTGCGTAAGTTTTTTTTCTTTTTCCACTAACCTTGCAGGAAATGCGTTGCGCCTTAGGTTCGCTCTCGCGCCCACCACACTCCAGCTGGTTTCGACTGATGCTAGCGGGGTTGCACACCCTCTTCCTGCAGAGCTTGGGCCACTTCCTCTTTATCTCGATGACGATGGCTTCTACTCCGTTCTTGGCCCACCACTCAGTCACCAGGTCTGTTGGGGTCAAGCCGGTGGACCTCCCAATGTTACCTTTGCCTACAACCCTGTTAATATTCCTGCCGCCTTGACACCTCCCATGGACAAAGTATTTTGTCGATCATCCAAATGTGCTGGAAACAGGTTCTCACCTCTTCCACAATACTCGTACCTTTATTCTTCACATTGACTAACTCGGAGAAGCGGTCCACATACTTGCTCCCGTCGCTCCTACACTTGTAACGCACCCGCTTGTACCCGGTTAACCCCGTTCAGGACGAAACATGCGCTCAACCGACACTATGAGGCGATACACCTTGCCACGCGGATCGACTGTCGAGTTCCCGGCTGCGAGAATGTTGGCAAAAAGGGGATCAAAAGGTATGATAATCTAGTTGCCCATATGAGAAATAAGCATGGGACACCAGCAGCCGGTGGATTATAGTGTGTTTATCCGTTCGTTTGATCACCCCTTGCGAGATGGTTATGTGCTGGTTTTTTTACTCTGATGATTTCAGTGTTAAATTGCATACGCATCTTGCGTTTATGAGCTTTGTGTTTTAATCTTTTAATTTTTTCGAATCGATTTGACTATTGCCACAACTGCTTCCGTACTTGTTTCCGTGAGCAGGCATTCCCGTTGAACACAAAAAATGAGATGGAATTTAAACTAATGTGCGCCCACACCATTTGACCCGGGCGTATGACGAAACTAGAATCTCAGGCTCCTAAAGAGAAGGAGATACACAAATATATTGATCATCCTTTGGTCTGTATTTGTCGCTTTTTAGTTCCCTAGAATATTCAAAGATTGGGAATAGTTTAAGTGTCGCGCCTTCCATTGCCCGCCTTGTGACACTGCTCTTTCCCTTATCGCGTTGCGGGGCCATGAGGCCAGCCCCAGGCTGCGCTCTCACACGCCAAGCCTAGCTCCAAACCAAAATGCCACAACCAGTCGAGTGATATCCGATGCCGGTACACGAACCACATTCTCTCACCCCATATCCACTCACTGAGGGGAGCTTAGGAGGCAAGAAGCAGCAAAGGATCGCGACTACACTGGCAGGCTCCTACAAGGCAAAGAGTGACTAAGCGGGAAGTTCATTCCACGACTAAAAGCAAGTACTAAACATGGTAAATCAGGATAAAAAGCAAAGCAAAGCTAACTAAGTACAACGAAAACAACCCCAAGTCTGCAAAAATCGACAGGTTTCTTTAGGAAATGAAATCCCGAAAAAAAATCCCATAAATCCGAATTCCAAGAGGAAATAACATGAAGCAAACGAGGGACAAGGCATCCGCGCGGGCCCAACTGCTCCGCAAGCGCAAATGAAGGGACCCGAGAACACTGAGGAGATGCCACGCACTGGTACATCATCGGACTAAAGAATGTATGGTAACAAGTAGAGTAGGGAAACCCAAAGGAAAATAAGCAAAAGAAACCGCAGAAACGCCAACCCTCCCTGTATCTAGCTTCGCAATCTAATCACATACGAACCAACAGCACCGAGGAGCAAAACTTTCTCAGCCCAACGCCGATTTAAGCATGTTCTTTGACCCTCCCCTCGCTCCCCCCAACGCCCCCCCATTCCTGTGTCCAGACTCTGGTTGGGAGGTCCGTCAGTGCCCTGCCGTGGTTCCTGACCTTCAGCTTTCATAGTTGGGAAGGTTTACCGGCCGGTGCTTTTTCCCACTCAAATGCACCTGTAAGTTAAACAGGCGCGGAAAACCCCGCTTGGAGCGGGCACACCGAAGGTCCGGACAGTAAAAGTGCTTCACTGCACCATGGCTTTCATTTAGGTGCCTAACTCTGGCGGAATTTGATGTGAACGTTCCCCCACACTTGTAGGGGCAACAGTATGTGGAAGCGGGCCCCGGAGCCCCCGAATGCCTTCTCCTCCTCCTCCCTTGGTTGTTTATGACGCTATTCCTCCTCCATACCTAGCTTTAGCGATTTCTAGCCATCAAGCTTCGCAGAACTCTCGCTTATCATCATCTCGCTCTCTCCACTCTCCCTCCCCTCCCCCACCTCCTAAGAAATTGGATAGAGTATGTCCTACCTTGCCCCTTGTACTTCCGCCACTGCTTTTGGCAATGATACCCTGGTTGGGGTCCCAGGCATAGCTGGGGAACCCGCACCGGAGGAGATGGAGTCACTAAGCCCCTGGGGGGAAGGTGCGAGGTAGGAATTTAAGCCCGGTGAGTCCCAGGCATCCTGTCTAGTAGCCATGGGTTCGGGTCCCGTTGGTGGAGCCTCTAGTTTTCCAGGGATCCCGAAATCCTCCGGAGGTGGCGGTGTCGGGTGGCCTTGGGTCGACCAGCGGCCGGGGAGCGGGTCTCCGTTTTCCATTGTGAGAAGATCTAGGCCAATTCCCACCGGCGGAAAGGGGACGTATGAAGTTAGGTCCGGGGCTGGGGGTCGGAGTGGGGGTGGGGGTTGGTGGTGGGGTGTCTTGAGCACATATAGCTCCGAATATAGCTCCGATTCCCCTATGAGAACGTTAGTGGAATTCTAAAGCACAATGCAACACAATTTGTTTAATGGAAACACAGACATTCATAGGGCAGAGAGTAAGAGCCACGCGTCAAATCTAGGAAGTCGCTCGGGCCGAACTATAAGATACCGTGAGCTTAGATCCCACCCGAGACACAGCTATTGCTAAGGATAATAGTAACACACCTCTTGGTCATAACTTCCTCCTTGATCGTCCATACCTTCTGAAAATAAAAGTAAAAAAACAAAAACAGGAAACGGCGAAGAAAATCGGATAGCTTGACTAGAAAGGTTAAACCTGGGCTTCCTATGCCTATGCGGTCTCCTCCTAGGGGGGATATCCTGGTAATCCAAATCCTGGGGTACCTAGAGCTATTTACTTCTGATCTTCCCAAGGGGCCTCTCAGTTCGGAGAAGACTCCACGAAAATATCAGAAAACTATCTTTTTTTCTTTCTCTTTGCTCTATCTATTCGGTGGCCAATGGCCGCCCAACCGGTTTCCAAAAGTTTAGGTTCGGTGGGGTCCTTCAGATGAAATCCTTGGAGAAAATCGGTAGCAGTTTCTTGGGCCAGGGTGGTTCCGGAGTTCTCCTCTCTCCGGCTCAGGGAGCTCCAGTGGGCATCCAAATCAAATGGCTAGGTCCAATTCCCGATGATCCGGGTGTCTGGCACTTGATATTGGAGGAACACGATGCCGTCCTTGTGCTGATCCAGAACCAGAGAGTGTCTCGAGTGTCTAGACTCTCGCCACGAAAAGGGGGACAATAGCGTAAACAACTGATCCCTCTAAACCTTTTTGAGTGTCCTCGGGGGCTAGCGGGGTAAAACAACTAACGTGATAGTACTGGGTATGATCGGAGCAACTTACCCCGGAACAGAAACGAAAATACACTCCTTCTTATAACTCCGTCAGCGTGTACACTGGTACTCGAGTAGAGTGGACACATAGGATATGATATCAGGTTTTTGCATCATCCTCTATTTCCATGAGCACCAGCACGAATAATCCGCCTAACCCACCTGATGGCTTGTATTCTAGACAATTCAACTATTTCGATGGGCACTAACACAAGGCCCACAGAAGCACCACCGAATTCAGCATTCTTTTGCTTTTTTTGGTCTGAGATGCATTCAATAGTTCAACCGCCCCCCCCGACTGAGACACCTCATGGCAATATCCGACTAAGGTTTGAGCTTCCTTCTCAGTACCTACGCTAAGCCTCGTCTACCAATGTGCTTCTGCTACGACCCCGAGCCCGTATGACCAGCATTGTAGATTATCAATCAACAAGCACAGTACAAGTGCCCGGGGAGATGTTTCCATATCAGACAGATATTGTTTTGCAGGATAACTACCCTATTTCGCACGGAAATATCTCCCCGGGCACTTGCACTCGAGCACAAAAAGGCCCCACCAGAGCAACGACGACCCATTTTAAGAGACTGACAGCCCAGAAAGAGAGCTATTCCCAAGGATCAAACCGTGCTCGGGCTACAAATATAACAATGTATATACACTTTGCACCATCCGAAAAAACTCATCCAAGTACACAGACCCATGAAACAGAATCCGTGTCCACCTCCGCTTCTCCGGCTTTCCCTTTTTCATCACCACGATTGATCGGGCGGTCTAGTACGAACCTAAGACTCGGCGTTTTTAGGTTGGCGATGGTCGGGAGCGCACTGTCTAGCGGCGCCGTACCCTACGGACACCGGTGCCGTAGGAACCCAAGTTTCCCGGCTCCAGAAGGCGAGCATTCAGATAGGGTAGTTTTTCCTTTTTTTCTTCAGGAATAATCGAGTGCCTCGTAACTGAGGTTTACTTTTTTGTGCGGAGAAGATGTTTAGTAAGTTACACAAGGGAAGGGCATAACGCAAGGCAGAAGTGGGGGTCAGTCACCTTTTCCCCCCACAAGCGAGCCACCTCGGAATCATGAAAGCCTTAGAAGCGACGGTTATCCGGGGCAAAAAAACCTGAGAAGGAGTACGGTAGTGCTCATCAGACGGGGTATAACTCGGGGAGGCTGAGCTTGCTGGATCTCATTAACTGGTATTCGTTATTTAGCTAACCCACCCTTTAAGCCTATCATGGTTTAACATGAAACAGCGATCCCGCTGAGATCTACGATAGCAGATTTAACGAGTTTTCGCGAATATTAAGATCTTCGACCTCATTATTATTCCTAAACGCATTCCCTTACAAGTATGTACTTACTTAGGTTTAGCGGTTTTCGCTTAACTTAAATTACGTTATATCGGTGGAAACCGCCTAACACCGCCGAGTCTAAAGGTAGTATCTAAAAGTTCATACCGGTATTAGTCGCTTATCAGCTGAGCCATAAGGCTGGACTTTATATCACGGCGCCGGTGCCATATCGGGCTCTGAGATAACACAAGTATAGAAAGTTGGGATACCTCGATACACTCCGGAGAAATACTGACATTGACAATCTGACCTCAACTGTCACTGTTGGGTGTCCTAGCTTACCCTCCGGTAAGGTGCTAGCACGATTCCTTGCACCCACCCAATTCTAAACACGTATTCCCCAACAGCAAAACACCTACCGTTATTCATGACTGAAGAACTCTAACCAACCAATTGCTTCTTGTGTTACTCCAGTGCACCTCATCACGTTGAGATAACAGAGAGCCCGTCTTCGCTACACAAGTGCACAGACCCCTACCAAAATTACACATGCGGGCGTTCCTAAATCCGGTGCAGTCGATTGAAGCATCGTGATTGCACGCCTTGTCGTTATGGAACCCCAATATCGCACCTTAGTTTACCCCAGGCCTTAAAAACGGCATAACTGACGCGTGTATTAATATAATACCCCAGAAAATAGGGTGAAAAGCAAAAAAAAAGCTATGGATCGCAAATAGGTCTTGCGATGCTTGGAGTCTGGCTTGCTGATTTTTCTATCCCAACTCACGTGGCGGGAAGCTTCAACAACCATCCAGGCAGCAAGGCGAAAGAAGAGGAGTATACCTAAGGTAAGGTGGAACAAGTGCGCAGTGTGTTCTTTCGCCGTCGTTTATCACCGGGCGTTATAGGTTGTGATTGAGTAATGAAACTCATTCTGACAATGCACAATCTGCTATACAAGAGCAATTCTCAGCCTTGTCTGCTTCACGTGTTAGCCCAAATGCATGGAAAGGGGTGCAACATGTGCTGACTACTGCTAGCGAGGTCGAGTGATGTAACATGATGCTCAATAAGTAGGTTAATTATGTGCAGAACAGGAAAAGAAGATCAAGTCTTGGTCTATATGGCCCTAGAGTATTCTCGTCCCAAGGTCGTGGGAATACTGGGCATGTTTGGCAAAAACATAGGCTAGATCATCCGGAATATGGCGATTCCTTGAACTCGACACTTCAAGTTAGGGGCGGGAGGGCGGGGCAACATTAGAGAGACCGGTGAATGGAACCTCAAAAACTATCGGGAGGTGTTCACCGAGATCCGGGGATGAGTGGCCTTGGCAAGGATAAGGGAATAAACAGGGTGACATCTATTTTGAGATTACGAGTAAGGTGCCTGTTTGTGTACATACATCGATCGTAAGTCTTATTTGCACTTTAAGTGACCCGTGGCTAGTGATACCACCGCGAGGCTGCTAAACGGGAGCAGAGTACCCAAGTGAATACAACAGCCAAATTTTGAAGGTCGTACGGGATACTGCACGTATACCGTGCCCCTACAACCCGGCTCAAGTTATGAAAAGTTGACAATCTTTTGTTAATTTGAGCATTTAAGACCTAGCTGAAAACCCACTGCTAGCTCACTTCACAGTACAGAATTCGTGACTGCAAGCCCCGATCTCCCTTGGGCTCTGGTAGTAAGGACTTTTATCCCAATCCCCATCCCTCTTCGCGATGCACTGCTACTAGGATGGGGGAGGTCTTACGGATTTTCTGCGAGCCCCTTGGGGGAGCAAGTGCGACAGATGCCGCTGGGGGCCAAAACCTAACAGGGGCGCACACCAAAAGAGCGCACATGTAACCTGGCTGAGGTGGCGTTTTTTTTGATGGCGATGCATCAAAGGAGACATGAGTTCAATCCGGCCACATGAGCAGACCAGAGGACAAGCTGGACGACCTCCCGTAGGAGTTTAGAAGAAACTTCCTAAGTTTTCCACTGGCTAACTTGCATAAATCTCTGCGCTAAGGGACTAGTGCTAGAAATTATACTAGTATATTACCTCGGTGTATTGAGAGAAAAAGGGGGGAGACCTTCAGTTATTCAGTTGTCTCCACTAATTTCGTTATTGTGCTTTACAGCGGCTGGTACTTACAATGCTCCATGGCACGGCCACCGGGCCCATGCCTCTTCACTCTGTTTAGGTACCGTAGGTCAGGTATGATATTCATACGCATCCGTCTCAGACACTACATACAGTAAAATCGCGTGTTCTAGCAAGAGCTTCGTGGCGAATTAGGATCAAGATTAATTTCTATGAGCCCCCACCAAACTAACCTCTAAAGCGATATATAGTACTGTGCGAGGGCTTGCTCCATATTCATATTCTACCCACCAGCTATAGCTACCGCAGTTTTCTAAAGCTCGTGTTAAGACTGCCCTCCTTCCTTTAAATTAGGTTAGCTAAGTGGTACGTTTGGCGCAGCTCCCCAGCACGGGTTTTGTCCCATGCCACCACCATATTCTCATATCGTGGCATTCAGAGGTCTCTTTATTTCTATTATTGATACTGCCATTCTCTCTAGCACTCTTTTGGGGGGGGGGGGGGGGGGG
>Ga0307517_10008028_pt1 | contig 15221 bp, 15 predicted proteins | sample 23_EM_MG_FD_194515 | JGI IMG/M metagenome (GOLD analysis project Ga0307517, IMG submission 194515) | Populus trichocarpa ectomycorrhiza microbial communities from riparian zone in the Pacific Northwest, United States - 23_EM | ecosystem: Host-associated > Plants > Roots > Unclassified | place...
TGTAATAATAATTAATTTTTAAATTATTTTTTAAAATGATATTTTTATTATTATTTAAAAATTATTTTTGATATTAACACTTAAAATAATCTGAAAACATTAAAAGATTTTAAATTTTAAAAAAATAATTTTTTTAAAAAATACTTTTAAAATAAAAAAACAAACAAAACCACCAGAAAAAGGGTTTTTTTTCGATTTATGATCCGGTCAAATTCAATGCAATGCAGTATAATTATTTCGACAACCTGAAATTGCGCCAAATTTTGCTCATGAGTGTGCTTCCATTAGGAAACCCCGTGCCATGGCCCCCCTTTCCAGTCGTCAAATAGAGGGGCACGGGCCTTAATGTCCTTCATGAACAGAGTGACTTGAGCTTGATGATGCAACATACAAGCCCCTGGCTCTCGGGGTTGGTCCTTGATTATCTCGTGGTTGAAAAAAATAAACAGGATAATTTGTCCAGACGTACAAGACGTTGAAATTATTTTATTTTGTTTCTGTTTTCTCTAACATAAATTGATGGGGAAATACATCAAACTTCTTTTTAATGTACGAGAACTTGCTGATGAAGTCATTGAAGAGTGATTGATGTTGTCCTCGGACACGGACATTAAATTAAGGAAAAAACCTATAAAAAAAATATCACTGCACCAATATCAATTATAGGTGGCAAAATGATACCGGATTTTTATATATTTATATTTTATTTATTATTTATTAAGTTAAAAAATTATATATTTATGAATTATTTATTAGGTTTCGAGGATCCATATAAATACTAAGTATTATCTTATCATTACATGCTAATTAGAATTATTTTTTTAAATTATTTTAATAATGCATCTTTCACAAATGTAATCAAATAAAATTAATGATTTTTTTTTCGCGTTAACTTCAAAGTTTGAATCATGAGAGTGATGAGATATATTTTTTTTAATTGCCAGGACAAGCACTTGATTAATAAAAGCCAGAATCGAGGGAGAGAATTTGTCTCTCATGTCTAGGATCATGCTAAGTTATCGAGGGAAAAAACCAGATATCTCTCTATTTGTTCTCTAAAATGACAAACACTCCACTATCTCCGCGGTGATCAATTTACTGAATTAAACTAATGTCTAATTTGTTTTCGCGTTTAGACAAATAAAACTTTAGAAAAATCAAATTGAAGTATTTTTTAACAGTTTTGGCATGTTGGTATCAAAAAAAAATTAAAAAATTATTTTAATATACTTTTAATTAAAACATATTTGTAAAAATACCATTGACTACGATATAAAATACACTTTAATAATAGCGTGACTGACATGCAAAGCACGAAATCAATCACGATTGATCCACACACTTTTTTTTTATATAAAAAAAAATTGTCATGTTCAGTCAGCTATGAGAAATGATTTATTGTCTTTCTTTTTCTATTCAATCTCTTTTAATTGGTCCACGTTTTTCTCTCTAAGAGAAAAGGACTTTGTATTTGTTTCTACTCTAACCGCATCCTGGAAGAAGAAGGTATTGTGCATTTCAGTCCCCGATAAAGCAACCACAATAATAAACACGCTCAAAAATTAAACACCACAACTTGTAAAACTTTACCCTTGAAATGCGAGGCTCTGATAGCAATAGTTGAGTTTCTCCATCTTATCATCTCGCATAGTCATTCAATCGATGGGACGAGACTAAAGCACTAGGGTGAGACGACTATGATATCTAAACTTTTTAAAAATTACATTTAGTCTTATAATCTTGAATTTTTTTCAATTGTATCCCTGAAACGAAGAACTCTTTCATATAAAAAATCTTAAAAAATTATGTATTATCCTTGCCACCTTTTTCTTTACTGTTTAACTTATAAACTGGCATAATTTTTTTTTCACACATGCCTTCATTTATTTAGGAGTGCAATAAATTTTGTTTTTAAATATATTTTATTTAAAAAATATTAAATTAATATTTTTTTAATTCTAATATGCTAATATAAAAAATAATAAAAAATATTTTAATATATTTTTAAATATATATATTTTATATCACAATATAAAATCCATATAAAGAATTGGAGTTTCACCTCTAAAAAAGAATCAATAAAGTCAACAAGGACAGTTTTGTTCAAGTGCTGACAATAATAATTGCTTGACTAACACGCTTACAAAGCAATAAATCAATCACTATTGATCCCAACTTTTCTTCTTCTTTAAATTTGCCACGTTCACACGTTCAGCATGTTTGAAAATATAATTTTATTTAGAAAAGAATATCAATAATATTTTTTTATTTTTTAAAAATTATTTTTAAGATCAGCACATCAAAATAATTTAAAAACATCAAAAACATATTAATTCAAAATAAATAAAAAAATTTCAAATTTTTTTCAGAAACGCTTTCCGAACACAGAAACAAACGGCCTCATATATTAAAAATATTTAGAGAGGTTGTAATAATTATTTTTTAAAATAATTTTTATTTAAAAAAATATATATTTTTTAAAACATTATTTTAATATCAATACATAAAATGATACTAAAATCATTAAAAAATAATATTAATTTGAAATAAAAAATAATTTATTTTAAATTTTTTCAACTTTTATTTTAAATAAAAAAAATGTCATTGTCTTTCATTTTCAGGCAATCTCTTCCAATCTTTTTTTTTTTTTTCTGTTAACGTGGGTGTCCGGGTCAGTTTGCGCATATCTCGACTAATCCCATGGGCCCTGAAGTTAACGACCATATAAGCCTCCAGTGACCATCATATGAGTAACCACAAGGTTCGAACCTGAAACCACAGAGAAAGCAAACCCTCTAATTCTAAGCTTTTACCATTATACCACCTTCTAGATGATTTTCTTGGAGGGGGAAGGACTTCACACTTCTTCCAATCACAACTTGAAAAAAGAGAAGGTAATGTACGTTTCAGTCCCCAAAAGTCACGACAACATCAACACTGATCACTAACCTTTATATTTATCCAGACACATACATTTGTTTTTTTTTTAAAAAACAAAATAGGTCCAGGTGGGATGTTTTGGATACTAGTACGCGTACATGCTAAGTTGATGGCCTGATCGAAACAAATGTCAAGATTCCTGGTCAAGTTAGCCGAAAGTTTATGCTTTATTGATCAACTCGCGATTTTGTTTATTTTAGCCTTTCGAAACACTACATAGTACATGAAAATTATGCATCCCGACTAGCTCGTAGACATTTTACCCTTAAGAGTTGTGTGAAATAGAATATTTGTTTTTGTATTTTAAAAATATTTTTGAAAAATTTATTTTTTTTTTATTTTAAATTAATATTTTTTTGATGTTTTCAGATCATTTTGATATGTTGATGTCAAAAATAATTTTTAAAAAATAAAAACAATATTATTTTAATACATTTTCAAATAAAAAAAACTTTAAAAAATAATCGCAACTACATTTTTAAACATACTTTTCATATTGAATGAGATGACCATGAAACCAAACTCTTAAGAAATTATATCTTAGTCCTATAACTTTATTTCTTAAATTAAACCCTTCAAATTAAAGCTTATCTCGCAGAAAAAAATCCTGTAAGCTCTTGCATTATTCCCATTACATTATCTTTTGTTTTTTAACTCTTAAATTATCCCAATCTTCCCTCACATAAGCCTCCATTCCTAGACAATCCGGGTTCCACCTTTCTCGAGAAAACCTTGAAAAACAGAAACCAATGCAATCAACAAGGACAATCTGTCTAAAACACGATCAAGAATAAACACATGCTAAACTTTAGGGATCGAAATAGAACAATTAAAATCACAGGGAGTAAAAAACAAATCAAAGCACCAGTGTACTTATCAGAGGTTCGCGCGGGTTCCAGGAAGTTTCCTATTGTTTGTTTTTCAACCAAAATACTAGCTCTCTCTCCACCCACACACTTCCCATGAGCTGTCGATTAATTCCCCAAACCCACCGATTTTTCTATCCCCGCCACCAAAACCACCCGATCCCTGCCGTCATGGTAACCTAACCTACCGTATCCAACTCTTTTTTTAACTACTTAATATCATATCATCGTTGTTGTTGTTGTTTTTTTTTTTTTCTTTTCTTTCTGTTACAAGTTTGTTAAATCTCTCTATCTAACAAAACCTAACAGTAACTTCCTCCGTAACTAACGCCTCCGACATTACCGCTCACACCACCCAATCACTCCAACATTCTCTCTCCCACCCTCTCATCTGTTTCCGTTATTTTTATTTGTTAACTGATTTGATTTTACGGTGCGTTGGTTTGTTACACGTATATTTTGGAGTTGAGGAGCTGGCGGTGGTGGCCTATCCTTTTCCCGCTGCAACAACCGTCGGGATTTTCATGCGCCATCTCTCCACGCGACATTAAATTCTGTATATTCTGTGTTTGTTGTCCTAACAAAGATAACAGATGAAGAGAATCGAAGAAGAAGAAGCCAAATCCAAAGAAGAGAGAATGACCACGAGAAGCAGCTGTTCATCCAACGGGTTGCTGCCGTCTTCGGCATCCCCTAGGAAGACTGATGACTTGGAGGTGGGACAACCTATTAAGGAGTTTGAACTTGACGACGACGACGACGACGATCCTTTTGATATCGCTCACACCAAAAACGCTCCTCTCGAGATTCTTCGCCGATGGAGGGTGAATATTTTTTTCTTTATCATTGTTATTTTATCATTGTTATTATAATGCTGCATTGTCTGCATGTTTGCTGTTATTATTATTATCATTACTGAATGGATTTATATCTCTGGTTTATAGATGACGCATTTGGTGTTTTGAGTTTCGTTTGCGTTGGATGATGTTTATTTATTTAGATGAATGATGATTGACTGTTTATAGATGGAGAGGGAGAGGGAGGTGGTTTTGTATGTAGTTAGAATATGTATAGATTTTTATTTTTTTGAATATGAATACTATACCTGCCTTTATTATCATGTGGAATAAGTTCGCCTTTAGGAATTATAATGCATTTTCGAGTTTAGAGTTGATGTTGAACTCTATTTTCGTTGTTGGTTTCATCCACTTGGTGATTCCTTTTTTAAGCAATGGATGCCAAATCTGGTGTAGGTTTGGACATTTTTTCTTGCAAGTTTGATTTGTATTTGTTTTTTCTTGGGTTGCAACTAAAGTTGTTCGTGTCTTTTGCAGCAAGCAGCACTTGTGTTAAATGCTTCACGGCGTTTTCGGTACACCTTGGACTTGAAAAAGGAAGAAGAGAGAGAGCAGAGAAGAAGGATGGTCAGATCCCATGCGCAAGTTATAAGGGTGATTTTTCTAACATTAGCGAGCTTCTCATCATGCACTTGAGGCTGTCTTATTTCTTGATTAACAGTTATTTGTTGTTTCAGGCCGCATTACTCTTTCGGTTGGCGGGTGAACAACAAATTGGTATGTTGCTCTCTAATACTTTTTTAATCATCTTCTCACTGCTCAGAATCTTACTTTGATGTAGTCAAATGAGTTTATATGTGGAGATTCTGGATTTTTTTTGAACATATTGTAGTCTGCTGTTTTGGAGTTTTTGGGGCTGTACGTTTTCCATTTAAATAGATTTTTTGTATTAACTTCTTTTTTGCTTCTCTAGTGTTGGGTACCTCAGCCACACCTCCAACTGTTACAGGTGATTATGCAATTGGACTTGAAGAACTCGCTTCAATGACCAGGGATCATAATATTTTTTCTCTGCATCAATGTGGTGGCGTAAGTCAACTGTGAATATGCTTTCCTTGTTTTACACAATTTTACGGGTAAACTTGTTTACAGTGTGTGTCATCTCTTCCTCAATCAGGTTAAAGGCTTGTCAAATATGCTGAAAACCAATCTTGCCACTGGTATTGTTGGAGATGAGAATGATTTGATAAAGCGTATGAACACATTTGGAACAAATAGATATCCCCAGAAAAAAGGACGTGGTTTTTTGGTATAATATGTGGTTTTGAGTTGCTATCTTCTTCTTAATTACCAATATTTTGCTTACCCCATGCTTTAATTTTAATTGCAGAGGTTCCTTTGGGAAGCTTGGCAAGATTTAACCCTCATCATCTTGATTGTAGCTGCTATAGCATCACTGGGATTGGGAATCAAGACAGAGGTGTGCTTGGTTTCTATTATTTCTGTTTATTGTGTTTTGCTAAAACAATCCAAAGAAATACAACATAAATAAAGAACCTGTAGAATATCCGACTTATCATAGATTATTGGAAATTATATTTAAGGGACTATAAAAGAAAAGGAAGCTTTAGGTGTACCGGAGAGTAAAATGTCAGTATCTGCAAAATGATCATTATGAATTGGTCGAACATGAGAAGAGATGTTTGAAGTACTAGGAACTTGAGACAATAAACTATCTGAATCTTCAAAAAAAGTATCTATACAAATAAGATCAGATCTAGTCAAGTTATGAGTAATAGATGGAATAGAAAAGAAAGGTATATGCTCGAGAAAGACAACATGACGAGACACATAAAGTTTCTGAGTTATTGGATTAAAACAATACTTTTTTTAACCTTCACCATAACCAAGAAAGACACAAATAGCAGATCTAGAGGACAACTTACCGCGTTTTATATGAGAACGAATAACAAAACAAGCACAATAAAAAACTCTAAAGATGGAATAATCACGGGCATGCTCAGACAACTTTTTGAAAGGAGAAAAACTTATTATGATAAGATGAAATTGTATTAATCAAACATATAACTGTAAGAATAGCTTCTCCCCAAAACACTCTAGGAACAAAAGCAGACAACAAGATAGAACGAGCAGTTTCAACAACGTGCATATGTTTTTTTCCAGAAAAGTCATTTTGCTCAAGAGTATCTGTACATGAAGAAACTACTGCTGCAATATTGTGGTGTGGTGGTTTGTAGCCCTGAGGTGGTCTATGAGCATTAAATTGTGACTGGCTGCTAGACTTCAAAGCTTGATTTTGCTATCTTAACTTGGGACACTGAGCCTTCCAATGACCTTTCTACTTGGAGAAACTGCACTTGTCGAAGACAACCCTTGTGTAAGGCTTATTTAGATTATTAGAGAATGACTTGGAGGGTACTGCTAGCACAGAAGGATTAGAAGTAGAAAGAATTTCTTTTTTTAGAATAAGAGTGGAGACGTATTTCTTCAACCAATAACGCATTGAAAACTGAGTCAATAGAAGGCAATGAAAAACGATGCAAAATTAAACCTCTAAGTCCTTCACAATCACTGCAAATTGTCGTTAAAAAATTTACCAATCGTTGTTCTCTACGAGCAATACTGGCACCACATGCCTTTAATTTTGTCGATTCTGTAAGGGTCAATTGATCCTAAAGATCTGTCATGGTAGAATAAAATTCTTGAATACTCATATTTTTCTGGTGAAGAGCTTGTATGCCATTCTCTAATTGATACTGCTTTGCAAAATATGATTGTATGAATAACCTTTGTAGGTAATCCTAAACCTTTTTTGTTGTCTCATTCTTCGCTAACTGTGTACCTAAGGAATGCTTAACAGAATTGTTAATCCAAGTAATAATTTTTGCATTGTTTGCTTCCCAGGCTTCTATCAAAGCAGCATAACCCTTATCAATATTCCTAGGTATCACAAAAGTTTCACTAACATATCTAACATCTTTTTATATTAATAAAATTTTTCATCACATAACTCCAATACGAATAATTCTTTCCATCTAACATTACACTCACAGACTGAAGCGAATCATCTCTTTCAGTAGCCATAATTAAAAAAACAAAGAAGACTAGAACGCAAACGAAAAGAAAACAAAATACCAGATTGTAAAAACTAAACAAATATCGTCTTGAAGTTGGATCTGTGAAAGCTGTGCTCGGGATTAAGTTTCGTTCCATGAAACCATGTTTTAATACCATGTTAAAACAATCCAAAAAAATGAAAGAGAAATATAAAAATAAGAGGAGGAGACTATGATTTCATTGATATTGCATGATGTTATCACAATAATCTAAAAAGAATAGGATTAACCTAAATACAAAGAGATTATATATAGGCTAAACCTAAAAGAAAATAAAAATACTATTCTATCCTTAATAAATAAAACAAAACAACTCTATATTTCTATGTTTTAGCTTGACTAAGCTAAGGATGCAAGTTGTATATCAGTAACTATTATGAGTATTTGCACAGTGCATTATTTGGGTAGATCTTCCTCTCCTTTTATTCTTTTTCAGACCTTTTCCTGTTTACACTGATATCTTGTTCACACTTCTTGTTCCTCATAGGGTTTGTCACATGGATGGTATGATGGGGCGAGCATCTCTTTTGCTGTTATGCTTGTCATAATTGTTACAGGTGTCAAATTCATTCTTCTTTCAATATAAGGCTTTTATGGTTGCTAGCAGAAGGTAGCCATGTATGAAAGTTTGGATGTTACAAGTTTTAGAAAGTTAGTATCCATCTGATTATATGGCTGTGAAATGGTTATGTCAAAGACTTCATGTTTTATTTACTTTCATCCTCCTGCATTCCAAATGAATTTTAAACAATGCTGATATTATTTTCTTGTACTTTTCTTCAGTACTGAACCGCTCTCTCATCATTTCTGGAAAAACTTCTATTGGGCCCACTCATTCAACTCCATGTGCTATTTTATCCAAGCATTGATTTTTCTTTTTTCTAACTATTGTTTTTGTCTGTTTATCTCTAGCTGTTAGTGATTACCGTCAATCTCTGCAGTTTCAAAATTTAAATAAGGAAAAACAAAACATACAATTAGAGGTATGCAATAAAGTGATGAAAATATTTTATTGCTTATTTTTCTATCTTCTAGCGTTTGGTGTTTAAAGGAATGGAAATATCTGAAATTGTTGCAGGTCATGAGAGGTGGTAGAATTATGAAAATCTCAATATTTGATATTGTAGTTGGTGATGTTGTGCCTCTTAGAATAGGAGACCAGGTGAGGTTTATTCCTGATGAATTTAGTTTTACTATGCTTTGAATCACTTAAATTAACTATACAAATATTGAGGTGTTTCACTCAGGTTCCAGCTGATGGAATCTTGATTACTGGCCATTCTCTTGCAATAGATGAATCTAGCATGACCGGTGAAAGCAAAATTGTGAGTTCACTACTCATCTGGTTCTGTAATTTCTTGATAGTTGAAATCTATTATTACAAGTCTGTTCTCTATTGTAGGTTCACAAGGATCAGAATGCTCCCTTTTTGATGTCTGGTTGTAAAGTAGCAGATGGTATTGGCACTATGCTGGTAAAAGCGCAGTTTTACATTCTGTTCTCTTTTAAGCATGATCATGATGATTCTGAGTTATTTTTATGAAGCACCTCTCGTTTTCCTTTTTTTGTTGTCCATTGTAATTAACAGCAGCATTTCCTTTTATTTGCAAAATAATCTGGTATTTGTTATATGAATTTACCACCTTGTAGGCTCATTTCTTCTTGGCCCATTTTCAGGTAACTGGTGTTGGAATCAATACTGAATGGGGTTTGTTGATGGCAAGTATCTCAGAGGATACTGGTGAAGAAACTCCCTTGCAGGTTTCATCTCAATTCTTGTTACTTCAACTGTATCTAGCATCAATAAATGTAATTTGCTGCAGCTTTAAGGTTATCCTTTAATGACTGTGTTAGGTACGTTTGAATGGACTCGCAACTTTTATAGGCATTGCGGGGCTTGCTGTAGCTCTTTCTGTGCTTGCTGTCCTTTTGGGCCGGTAGGGTAAATGTTATTATTCAATTAGTCACTGTTACATTGCCTGTATACCAACTTACCGGCTACAATCTCATTATACCTGTTAGATATTTTACTGGAAATACAAAAAATCCAGATGGAAGTGTCCAGTTTATCAAAGGCGAGACAACAGTCAGTAAAGCAGTAGACGGAGTGATAAAAATACTTACCATTGCAGTAAGTGAAGTCCCTGGATTCATTTTATATTTATGTATTATGTAATTTCCTTACTAAATGTATAATCATGTAGGTTACGATTGTGGTGGTTGCCGTTCCTGAGGGACTTCCATTGGCTGTTACCTTGACGTAAGTAAAAGTCATCTCTATAATATTAGTGCATGCTATCTAGTGATCAGTATCTCATATCCATTTTCATCATATTTTTGTGCTTTATTGCGTCACAGTCTGGCATATTCAATGCGGAAAATGATGGCTGATAAAGCCTTGGCAAGTATCTTTCTCTATTTTCATCAAAGTCATTTTCTTCTATAATTCCCTCTGATTTGAATTCTAGTTTGTAAAACATCCCTGTCTAACAGCATAGATATTCAGGTTCGTAGGCTTTCAGCATGTGAAACTATGGGCTCTTCAACAACAATTTGCAGTGATAAGACTGGAACATTGACTTTGAATCAGGTGGGTTTCACTGTAGGGAGCACGAGCATGATTACTTAGTGAAGCGGGCATGCCGTGTTCTGTGCTTGGGTTTGATTTGTGGATGTTTCACTTTACAGATGACTGTGGTTGAGGCTTATGTTGGGAATCAGAAGATAAACCCACCAGATGACCCCTCACAATTGCAGTCAGAAGCTGGCTTGTTGTTATGTGAGGGTATTGCACAGAACACAACAGGCAATGTGTTTGTTCCCAAGGTAGCACTCTCTTTTGCTTTTGTTCTTTGCTTTTGTTGATTATTCTCGTGCTCTCTCTTAATCTAATCATTGTATATATTATTTCCTGACTTCTAGTTTGATAACGTTTTTTTATCTTGGACATCGTGGATTACTTTGAGAGCATATTTCCCTTGAAAGAATGAAATTTGTTGTTGACTGCTATTGTGGCAGGATGGTGGAGACGTAGAGATTACTGGATCTCCAACTGAAAAGGCTATCCTCTCTTGGGCAGTCAAGGCACAACCTCTAACCATATTCCACTGTCTATATTGAGTATATTAGTCCACTGTCCAGCATATCACACTTACCATTTTCATATTTGTTTTTCTTAATTTTGTTATCAGTTGGGGATGAAGTTTGATGTTCTTAGAGCAGAGTCCAAAATTCTGCGTGTTTTCCCTTTTAATTCCGAGAAGAAGCGAGGTGGTGTTGCAATACAAACGGTATTCTCTTCAATCTAACTTTGCCCCTGACTTTGGTGATCACAAGTTGATCTGGCGTTTGGTATCAGTCATAATATTTTCTCCTCTATCATTTTGCATTTGTTGCATGGAAAATATAGCTGTTGATTTACCTGTTTGGAACCTGATGCATGGAAAATGTTGCCATTGATTTGCCTGTTGCTAAATCATTATTTCTTCATTGATTTAAGAATTGACAATGCTCTATGCCTGAAGCATGCCATAATCTTCTTGCACACTTTATGAGTGCAAGATCTCTCATTTGTGTTCATCACTGAACCTGTGCACTACTAAGTAATAAGTTGCTGTATTCTGATAAACTTTCGTTCACCATTTTATTTTGGCAGGCTGATTCTAAAGTTCACATACACTGGAAGGGAGCAGCTGAGATGGTTCTTGCCTCTTGTACTGGATATCTTGATTCAAACGGTTCATTGCAATCCATTGATAAAGAAATGGTGAGTGTTCTTTTGCTGAAATTGTTTTAAAGCTGGTTTCCATAGGTTTTATACGAAGCACACATACTGGAAGGTCATTGCTTTTTAATTTAAAATTTTGATTCTATCTGAAGTTTGCATTTTAGGGACCGGTGGTTTGTTAAATTAAAAATGGTAATATTTTGAGTTAGTTGCATGAAACACACAGCATCAGATCATAAAATAAGCCATCATTTGAACTGTTTCCATGCAAAGGTAAGAGAGTAATTTAGAATCTCTTAACATGTGACTGTTATTTTTTTTGGGTGACGATTCCTCTTGTAAATCCCTTTGCAGGATTTTTTTAAGGTCGCTATTGATGACATGGCTGCCTGCAGCTTGCGATGTGTTGCTATTGCATACAGACCATGTGAATTGGACAAAGTTCCTACTGATGAAGAGAGCTTAGGAAAATGGGTTTTGCCTGAAGATGAGCTTGTTTTGCTTGCTATTGTTGGCATCAAGGTGTGCATTTTCACACCTCTTTTTCTCTTTTGGATTATGTGGATCTCTCTCTCCATAATTAATAAGTTGACCATGATATAAGGTTATTGGTGTAGATACGCTTTAGATGCTAGATGTCATTTATCTCCACCCATTCACATTTATAAGAAGCCTCATCGATCATCCTTGCACTACTAGCATGGGAGCTCTTTTGGTTTTGACTGCATGTAGAACATATAGGTTTCATGCTTTGATTGAACTATCAAAAGTTTTATTGTTTCTTTTTTCTGATATGTAAATTAACTCAAGTTTTCCTTAGCCTGTCCATAAGTGTCAACTTTAATAGGTGTTTAGGCTTTACTTGTATTTAGCTAATGCATTCCTGTGCAGGATCCTTGTCGCCCAGGTGTAAAAGATGCAGTGAGAATTTGCACAGCAGCTGGTGTAAAGGTTGTTTATTAATTACAGAAATCATGTTTTAATTTTACTTTATGAAAATGGTCATGCCATCATATGCATTAACGGATGATGCTTAGAAGGCTGAAGTTTGTTATGTTTAATAGTCAATCAAAGTGACCTTTACTGAATTAGGAAAATAACATTATTAACAAAGAATGGAAGAGAAGGAAACAGAGGATGAGATATCCTCCTATAAACCACTACAAAAACAAAAAACTAGAGGTACAAAGCTATCTATCTCTTCGTATCTGCAATAACTATTTTATACCAAAGCAACTGGAATGTAGATGGTTATCCTGAAAGACTATTGCATATTCCTACTTTGGAGTGCACTGAGACAAAGCAAGACTAGCTGTTGCCTTAGCACCTTGCCCCTCTTGGAATTTCAAAAACCCTTACTGGGACGAGCATTTGTTGCTCTAATTTTAGCATTTCTTGTACCTGTATGAAATCTATTTGTATGTAAAATCTATCTCATCCATGGCATATTATGATGAAACGATTTGGGAAAAAGGCTAATCAGAATAATATGTTTGTGAAATCATAGGTACGAATGGTCACTGGAGACAATATTCAAACAGCAAAAGCAATAGCTTTGGAGTGTGGGATTCTCAGTTCAGGGGCTGATGCTACGGAGCCTAACATCATTGAAGGAAAAGTATTCCGTGCATATTCAGAAAAAGAAAGAGAAATAATTGCCAAGAAAATAACGGTTTGTTCCAAACAGCACAAAGTTTTTGACTGCACAAAGTGGAAATTTTCATGAAGTTTAGCTTATAATTACCTCTGGAAGCTGAGATAGCTGGTTTTGTTGTTTTTAGTATAAAAAATTGTTTGACTTAGGAGTAATGATATGTAGGTGATGGGAAGATCGTCTCCTAATGACAAGCTTTTGCTTGTGCAAGCCCTTCGTAAGGGAGGGGAAGTTGTAGCTGTGACTGGAGATGGCACGAATGATGCTCCTGCACTTCATGAGGTTTGTCATCCCTGTTTCCTTTCTACATGTGGTTTGATATTTCCAAAAAGTTTGGATGCATCTGGTAGAGTTTGTAACTATGGTACAGACATTGCAAGGCATTTTGTTTGCTTGCTATTTGGTAACTTGTGTCCGTGAACATGTTTTCGAGTTGCAACAATTGTGACCATTGGAACTGGACCTCTAGTTTCAGAGACATTAACTTTCTAATGTCTAGATGTGTGAACATTAATGTTTTCTGTGTCTATTGTAGACTATTACAAAGGTATGATAAATAAGAATTGTAACAATATCATAGCAGATCATTAGTTATATCTTTTAGTTCATTTATATCTAAAACATTGATTTATATGTAGCCATGACACATGCGTTCTTCAACATGTTGTGGAATATTTTGAAGACAGGTATAAATTTGTGTCAGTGCAACTTGTGTATTTTGCTTAGAGATAGATTTTGTGCCAGCAGTCATTTTAGTTCCTAGGGAAAAGTCTCCCCATATTATATCTAATAAAAAAGGTAACGAGCTTGAATGTCTTGCACAGTTAGAGATTTTATGCATTATGTGTCTGGATGCAATGAAAACTTTCTCAGATTAAAGCTGATTCTTTTCCTTTCTATGCCTCTTGTACTCAACAAATTTATCTGCACTACTTTCCAAGTTGTTTATTGCTTCTATGTCAATTGACTGCACTTGTAACATTTTGTATTGTAGGCTGATATAGGCCTTTCTATGGGCATTCAAGGGACTGAAGTTGCAAAAGAGAGCTCGGATATTGTTATCTTGGATGATAATTTTGCTTCAGTTGTAAAGGTTAGCAAGCACTTGACTTATTTACATGAGAAAATTACGCGTGTATCAAGGCTTTTTTTTTTGGTGGGGTGTGTGGTGGAGTTCGAGTGTATCTTTCTTTAGAAAGAAAACACCACCTTTCTGTTTCACATTTCTTTTCCTATGTATTCCAATGCTTTGCTTTTCAATATATGTATTTACAGGTTGAAAGTTATGCAACTTCTATTCCTTTTGGTTTCTTACTATCATGTAATATGTTGCATCTGTGCAAAGCACTTGGACATGTAGGCCTTATTTTCCTTGGGGCTGGAGTTCATCTTTCTTTAGGAAGAAAACACCACTTTCTGTTTAGCATTCCTTTAAGAATGAATCTCGCACTTCAATACATGTACTTATTGGTTGGAAGTTGCATCTTTGCAACTTGTATTCCTTTTGGTTTCTTGCTACCATGGAATATGTTGCTTGTTTGCAGAGCATTAGACCTTTAGGCCTCCTTTTGCTGGGAAGTTGTGCTTGTACTCTCATGTCCATTACATTAATATATTTCCATTAAATAGCTTTTATGCCATTAATATAGTTTATTGTTTTGGTTTTCTTCATAAACATGTCGTCTTCCTTTTGCAATAGTTGTTCGTGTGTGATAGATATATAGGTTCTTGTGGCTCCAATTTCTTCAGTTATGTTTCATACCTTCCTGAATTAACATTCAAGTAGAGTATGGTCTTAATATTCATTACACTTTTTTTCTTTCACATGTAGGTTGTCCGATGGGGGCGTTCTGTGTATGCCAACATTCAGAAATTTATCCAATTCCAGCTCACTGTTAATGTTGGAGCTTTAGTAATCAACGTTGTTGCAGCAGTCTCTTCTGGTGATGTTCCCCTAAATACAGTGCAGGTCTCTCTCTCTCTCTCTCTCTCATATGCATTTTCTTTCAGGTTGATCATGTTAATCTTAGCCTATGCATCAATTTGCTTGTTAGAGAGCACAATGGCATATTCATGACTGCAGGTCTGATCGAGTAATTT
>Ga0307517_10008029_pt1 | contig 15220 bp, 10 predicted proteins | sample 23_EM_MG_FD_194515 | JGI IMG/M metagenome (GOLD analysis project Ga0307517, IMG submission 194515) | Populus trichocarpa ectomycorrhiza microbial communities from riparian zone in the Pacific Northwest, United States - 23_EM | ecosystem: Host-associated > Plants > Roots > Unclassified | place...
GAACGTTCACGGACTGACCCTGGACAGCAAAAGCGTGCGCACGCAGTCTTTGATTTGCTGCTGCGGTACGGGACTCATACTCGAGTAGAAAGCGCCGCCTGCCCCCCCATCATATCAGGCCCCCCCCCCCCGCACCGTAAAAACTCACGAAACTCGCTAGGTCCGGACCAGTAAGACATTGCATCGCTGGGGATTTTGGCAATTGCAGTTGCCTGGCACTGGCTTGTACAAATTGGCCTATGGGAAAGGCCCTCTGGGGCTGAATTCTGCTCTTTCACTGGCCCGGAATTAAAACATCCTCGCCCGGACTTGGCGAGTTTGGCGAGTTTTTACGGGCTGCGGGTATTACGGTAATTATCACACTGTAATTATACCGCTGTCACCCATCATCGTCTCGGAGCATTTCAATCGGCCGGGGGGATAAGCGCCGAAACCCAAACACTGGTAATTGATCCAATGGTCCATCTCTATACTCATCATAGCGAAAGCACGTCAACTCCCCCCCCTCTGAATCCCATCCTCGACGCTTGTTTTCTCCCCCCCCCCCCACCTTTCCCCACAACGATGCGAACGGCTAGCACCGGGCCGACACCGAGACCGCCATTGGAAGGTGCCGGGATACCCTGCTTTTTTGTTTCGTCAAGGTCCGCGAGTGCCGTAAGCCCGCCCCGTACTGGTAGAGTGGCGGTATCGTGCGAGCGCGTCTGCTTGGGGCGAGGGAGTTACCGTAGCACATTACACGCCGGCCGCAGAAATCTGATGACGCATCGTGGTTATGGCTGACCGGAAGTGCAGGGCTGGGGGGGGGGGGGTTCTGAGAGTTTGACTCGCTCGTGCCTTTATGCTTCTGCACTTGTAGTGTCGGAGCGTTTTTTATTGGAGGGGGAGAGGACTGCTATGGTATTGCGTATAAAACCACCAAAATTTGGCCCTTTTGCTTGGATCTGGGCGGTATCATATCCAATGGAAGCTCTTTTTAGCGACACTTCGGCGCTACGAGTACGGTCCCGGTAACCCTCCTGCGCTGTCTGGGAGTAATATGATAAATACGAGGCTTTGGCGTTCGTTTTTGTTCACTTTTTGTTTTTATTTGGTTTGGTGAGATCGCGGGTGGTGGGGGCGAGGGTGGGGCAATACTGGTGCTCGAGTACCGGTAGGTAACTTAGGGTTTGGTTGGATTGCATGGGTCAAGCGAGGCAGGGAGAGAGGCAGATTGGACGCGGGTGGCTCGGTGGTGTATTCCCCCGCGTGAGCGATGGCTAGGATTAATTGACTCACTGAGTGATCCATTTGGATGTACTGTACCAAGCATCGATCTTACGGGTTTGAATGGAAGTTTCCGGTTTAAACCAAGAAGAGATTGAATAATGCTGCTGTGAGAACCCAAAGCTCCAGTCGTAGTGGAGAAACGTAACCCTAGAACGCTCCCTATTTCCTCTCGCCTCAGTCGACTTCACAGAGATAATTGATAGAGGTCCAGTCTTCAGCAGGGGCACGTTAAAACCACCGGCGATTGACGAACAAGAGGGGCATTTGGAAGGTAGAAAAGTGAATTTGTCAAGGTATGACAACGGAAGGGAATACCCGTTACTAATCCCTATTGATCACCCCCCGGTTTTGGTAGTCCCCGCCGAAGATCTCACCTGGCCCCCGATTCAATACATTTGCGAGGGAAAAAAAGAAAGAAAACTCTTTCCAGGCGCTTGTTGAGCGCATAGGGTTCGCTTTTCCAGATGAGCTGGTTCGGAGACACCACTGATTGTGGTACGGTACTTTTCTGTGCTTGACCCCTGCGCCGTCCCCGTCCAAGGCAAGCGGCGCCTGGCCATTGAGGGTATAATTTTCTTTTGCGCACACAGATAGGCACGGAAGATTGACCATATACCGGTATCTTTCCTAATCTCGTGTTGGGGTACTGTACGGTACAAGTACTGTACTGGTAGTCTGGTGCAGTATAAGTTAGTTCCCGGGTGCGATGGATGGATGTCGTGCGTTCCTACTATAAAATCCCGAATAGAAGATGCAGCCGCACCTGACTATAATGGACCTCCTCGCAATGAATCTCTGGCCAGAAGGAATAGTACAGCCTCGTTCGCAAAGTTCTCACTGATCGGTAGGTATCTCAGCAAAAGTCTGGGGACAACTCATGTACCGGTACAAGAATTTGCACTTCAGGTTTTCTGCAGACCCTTGTACCAGTACATTTGTTACTGCCAATATTTTTCCCTGGTACCTCTTGATCCGCGAGAGCTTTGCGAACGAGGCTGTACCTCGTAGCCACGCTAGCGATTTATCGCAGAGGACAGTATGCTATTGAACGCCCACTGGGAAGGCCCGTGAACGAGGCTTTGGGTCTTGATTCTTGGCGTTCATTATAGCCGGGTGCTACCGTACTATAATCGCTAGGACGTTACAGTTCCCTTTCCTAGTAGGCTAACGCGCTATGTATCCCGTATTCCTTGAACCCACCCCCCCCCCAATTGAGGGCTGAGCTTGCAGCATCAATGTATCATCCCCTCGTCCCATACCCGGGGGGGGGGGGAACTCCCATGCCCTTGCACATTTGTCGTCCACAGTTCCGGTATCATACCAGTAATTACCCCATTTTGGGAAAGCGACCGGAGACCATAGAAAACGAAAGCAGATGCCAATTCTTGGCTCTGAGACACGAGCATCTGCCTTCGGGTTCTTGCTGCACTTGGATGGTGAAATTGAGAAACAAGTGACTCTTCTTAAAAAGGAGGACTATGTAGGCCCTGTGGAACTCTCATCAGCCACAGCATCTGAGATATCCTGCCGATATCATAGCTTAACCACGTTGAGAAAAGCATAATACTCTTCCTTTTTTGGAGATTTTTCAGAAAATCTTGATTAACTGCTACCGTAAGGACTCGGAAATTGAACCTCACGCTACGGCGTTGGAGTTGCTTTTGCTGGTAAGGTCTGGCTCTTTTTTTCTTCATCCCCGTCTTAAGCTCTGGCCGAGGGGGTCGGTTTTTCCCTGTGCGCTCGTTCCCCTATCCAAGAGAGGGAATTCCAGACGTCTTAGAGTGAGGTTCAATTATTCCAGTTCTTAGGGTAGATTGTTGGTTTGTCCAGTCGAGTGTCCTCAATTTTCTTGCTTGATCCTTAGATAGGATATATCCTACAGGGCATGCCATTAAAGAATCCAGAACCGAGTTCAAAGGATGCACATGATGTGCAGGTAGAAATTTCCTAGGGGAAATTGTGAGACCGGAGCGTAAGGCCTGAGATTCTATCAGATTGACTAAGCCTAATATCCTACCCTATGGAATGGATTATATCTTGAAGGACCAATTAAGTCTCCAAATCCATCAGCTAGAAACACGGCAACTCCTCACAGCTATGCCTAGCAGAAGTACCGGTAGATGAGATATGAAACTTGCCAGAGGTGCTATACGCTACGGCAATTCCCCACCCACGGTCGGAGACAGGGGGGAGGGCCCCCCATTCTGCTTGTCTTCGATCCTTGCTATTCCAGGAAACTCCCCCTGGCATTCCCTTGCTTAAAGGCCACCATTCAGGAACATTCATTTGAAGAAGAACCTAGGTGGGTCGAAAACGTTTGCGCACGCTTAGTCCCCTGATAGCCCCGTATCTGATGCCCCCCACAACGGATCGGGGAACCTCTCCGCTTCTTTAGTCATTACTCCTAGTGTGTCTCTGACCACAAAAACCTCCAACTCCCCCAACGTGAACCCCACCTAGACACAAAGTTACCATACCTTAGCAACCCCTTCCGGAAACCCTACCCCTAATATAAAACCTTCCACCCTGAAAAGCGATAACCTGCCTAAAGGAATCATAACCTCTCACTCGAAATCACATATTCGCCAAACTTTGAGCACTACTTTTGCTAGTGGTTCTCCGGATACCACTGCCCTAATACGAGGCCATTAACACCTAAAGCACTATAGCCCCCCCAGGAGTACCTCTGACGAGACGAGTATGATAGGCGAAGTCGCGGGACAATTGGACCCCCCCTCTCACCCGGACTGATAAGCGTAAACAGGACACGTTCCTGTGGCACACTTGGCCCACTTGATAAATTTTGCAGCCAAGAGAACAGCGGGTTTTCTCATAGGAAACCAACCAATTAGTATCTATCCTGGTGGGATGCGGCTTCGTCCATAGATCTAGCAGAACAAACAATGTCTCCACAGAGCCTTCACCAATCCCTCACCTATCCTCCCACCCACCGCAGCCTAGCACGGCAAGATTCAAGCTAGGTAAGCCAGCCCAGCGACTAAAACCTCAACTGCCCCTTATCCTCAAAACGGAAATAAACATGTGTGGTTTTTAACACCGTTCCCGGGTACCATTTCCCCACCCCGTCTCTACCCTAGCCGCAGGTTGGCACCCCCAACTCGCTTATTACTATCATAGCTCTCCTCGCGCAAAGCCGGCCAGGCATTAACTAAGCTACTTTCCCGCCCATCAGCGCACTCGGGTATTCTATAAACCCTGCGCGAAGAGACAAGTTCCCTTAGGATACCGGTAATACTGGGGAGTCTATAGCGATGGTGTCATGGGGGTGCTCGGTGGAGCATGGAGGCCCTTGCACCAAAATGCTGAAAGGAGTCGGGAGCCCATGCCACCCCCACTATGTATTACTAAACTTCACCGGGTTAACTCGTACCCCGATAATGACCACTTACCAACAGCAAGGTCCTACAAGAATGCGTACTGAGCATATCGCCTCCAAACGGCATCCAAAATACGCTTGACTTTCCCAATATATTCTCTAGGCCCCGCAGCACAACTGAGAATAATAAGGGTAATTCTGGTGGGTAGGCAGCAAGTACCTATCCAGCCATCCGCCATTCGCTGGGGCATCAAGCCTCGAACTCGAATGATCAGATCTTGTCCTAGGACATTGGGGTTGCGTCTCCTAATAATTTCTGGTACTCTCTTTTTATTTAACTCGGAGGGCAGGTCTTTTCTCGGTGATTTTTGCCCTTTTCCCAGTGGGAGAAAAATTCGCACCAACTTATCGAGCGGATCATCCGCTTGTCTGAGTCCTTACGGTGGCAGCGGGCCCTGATACTGGGTACCTTGTTGGTGAGTGGCGGTGAAGGTACTTGTACAGTACAGTACCGGTAGGTGGTCAGGCTGCGAATGGGATAGCGCGGTTTGTATGTTTCAACATTAAGATTTCGTCCATTAGTAATACGTACAGCTGGGATCGAGGGTGAGGAGGACCGTATTATCGGAATTCCTTCCGATCTCCGGCGTTCTTGTGTGGGTACAGTAATGGCACTTCCGAAAGTCACTGCTCCAATTGAACTACGAAGCAAACTTATCAGAGAAGGCAGTCAGCAATCACAAGAGACGGGTCAAGTAGAGCCGTTTATCTCAATTTCATAGCCGGTGATGGAATGAGATAAAGTGTAAGAGAAAAAGTGATGAGAGTTGATTGGTACCGTTATTCTGGTAGCTTAAGCACTGTAGCGAAAGGGGGGTTTAAAGTAGAAAAGTGGACGAGAGCAGGGCATCATCACCGAACCAAGAGAACAAACATTCCCGATGTTTTGCGTGCTGCTGCGTAATTTTCCCCATGGCCATCCACGTGACCGACAAGATGATGCCGGGCCTTGAGTCTCGCATTGGGGGAGCGAGTCGGCAAAATACGGTGGCCTACTGTGCGAAAGAATACTCGAGTAAATCCAAACAGGCACTTAGCCAGAACAATCACCACAATCAAAAATTAAGTAGCGTCATATACTGGCATGTGTACTCGGGCTTAAAATAAGTTATGGTACATACAACCTGGTCAGGCAACCATATGGGGCAAAGAGTACGAATTTCTACAATGAATATCTTTATCACAGAAAATGGGAAAACAAAGAAATAAATAAACCGCCTATTCCTTCCCCTTCCCTCTTCTTGCTACTGTGCAAGTGAGGATTCTTGATTTTGGGGACCTTGTTAACTTTAGGATCGCTGTTTGCAAGCTAATGTTATTGTTGTTTTGGTTTTGGTTCGTTGCTGCGTTGCGCCCTTTGGTACCATAACTTATTTTAAGCGCGAGTACTTATGTTATTTTTATTTTTTGAAAGCAAAAGTAGCTACAACGCTAGGCGAGAATGTACGCTAGCTAAAGTATATAAAAAAGGAAAGGATATCATCTCTCATTCTGCATCATTTGTACCACCTCATAAGTTCGACGTGTATGATACACATTTTTCCACAATTTTTCCACAAGATCCATTGATTCACCAACCCTAATTTTTCCTCTCTTCCACCTCGACAATCGTTCCGCTACGACTCGTCCTTCCGCTTGTGAACCCAGACCCAACCTCCAATCCGTCCTCGAGCTGTACCCCTGTCCTGGCAAACACGCCACTGCCAATACCCCTCGACCTCTTGATTCCCTTCCAGCTCTCCACGATCACCAAATAAGCAGCCGAGCAGCCAAGGACGACACCCCATTCCCAAGTGATAGCCATGTGCTTGAACACGACAGTGTTGAAGGTTGGAATATAGATGACAGGGAAGGTGATGACGAAACCGGCAAAGACAGCCCAGAACAAGAACTGGTTGTACCAGAGAGTGTGGAAAATGCTGAGAGGTCCCTTGTGACGGGCAGGATCGAGGTTGAACAAGGAGCGGGAGAAATGCTTGACTTCCCAAGCTGTAAGGAGCAAGAGGAAGGATAATACCGCGAATACGGTGGCGCGTGCACGGAAGACATTGGCGCAAGAGTTATTGTAGGCATGGTTACAGTCGTAGCCGAGATCACCGCCGCCGTGCCCGTAAGCAACAATAACAAAACTTACCAGGCAGAGGGTTCCCATGGTAATACCATAAATCATCTTATCGGTGATAACCTCCCAGGTGAAAACACCTTGCCTCAGATCATGAGGGGGTCGCAACATGATATCAGGTTGAGCTTCCTCAAGACCAAGTCCTAATGCCAAGAAAGAACTGGTGATCATGTTGACCCACAGAATCTCCAATGGACTGAGAGGAAATACAGAAACACCATTTCTGTCGGCAAAAGCGAGACCAATCAATAGTAAGACGACTTGAGAGATGTTCGAAATAAGAAGATGCATGATAAACTAAGGCGGTGTTTAATAATAGCGCGCAAGTAATTAAGAGGGGGGTGATCCTACCTTTTGGATGTTATCAAACAACCTTCTGCCTTCCTCAACTGCGCGAACAATACTGGCAAAGTTATCGTCGGTTAAAACGAGGTCGCTGGCGTCTTTAGCGACATCACTACCGCTAAGACCCATCGCAATTCCAACATCGGCTCGCTTCAGCGCAGGAGAATCATTGACACCGTCACCAGTCATGACGCAGAAGGCACGACGCCTATGCAAAGCTTCAACCATCCTGACTTTAGTAGCAGGAGAACAACGAGCGATCACCAAAGGCAGAGCCTCTAGCTTATCAATCTCATCTTCGCTAAGGGCATCGAATTGACCAGCGGTCATAACCATCGTAGCGGCCTGGGCGGCAGGCATAGCAGGAGAAATAATTCCTACCTCGTGAGCGATCGCTGTTGCAGTTCGAATATGATCTCCGGTCAGCATGTGGACCTTAACGCCGGCAACCTTACACTTGCGAACGGCCTCGAAGGTTTCGGGTCTCGGTGGGTCATAGAGGCCAACTAGCCCAAGGAAGTTCATCTGCGATTCCACATCAGCACGGTTGCTGGTATCGAACTTTCCGCCGGGGGAAATAGTCTTCCGTGCCACACAAAGAACACGAAGTCCCTCTCCAGCAAGTCGTTCGACTCTGTTCAAGATTGCGTCTTTCTGCTTCTCTGGGATGTTGAGAGTTGGAACGACGACTTCTCCGGCTCCCTTCATAAATGCCTCGATGGTGTTGGTGTGTATATTCTTATAGATAACGGTCATGCGTTTAAGGGTAGAATCGAAAGGATGCTCAGCCAAGAGATCCCAGTTTCCGCTATCAATAAGAGAGGGCTTCCCATGTCCGAATCTCATAGCAAGAACTTGTAATGCGATTTCGGTAGGTTCTCCTGACGCGGACCAGTTCTCGGTAGGCTTTTCGGAAGACATAGACAAATCATCATTTCTACGCACAACAGACAAGTTGCATAGGGCAATAGCGTCCAGGAATTGCTCCAAGGGTTTTGATTCCTCAACCATGCCCCCATCGACAATCGTGTTTCCGATTGTCGCGGTCCCACTAGTAGGGTCAAACGGAGATGAGGTATCCTGGATACTGACGACATCCTCCAATCCAGGAATAAACGCCTTACGAGCAATCATCTTTCCTTGCGTGAGTGTACCAGTCTTATCTGAGCAGATATTTGTGACACCGCCAACAGCTTCCAAGGCTTGCATCTTTCGCACAATAACGTGTCCCTTAGCCATAGTCTTAGTACCGACAGCCATTGTGATTGTGAGGACTGCGATAAGAGATTCGGGAATGACGGCCACAGCAACACAAATTCCGTAGATCAGGACTTCATCACTGATTTTCCACTATGATCCTCACGTTAATACAGGTTCTTGGCCCACGGGGAAGGGACATCGCTACCTTGTTTGCAGAAAAGACGATTATAGCCAACAATATAGCAAGGCCGAACAAGAGCAGGGCAAATTTACTCAACTTGACCTGTAACGGGGTTCCGACTAGACCGAGGACGTTTTTCATGGTCCTCTTAACGTTGCCCCAGATTCTCGCAATGAATGATTCACTCATATCTTGTTTCTTCCCACGAAGTAACTCGGCAATTCTTCCAACCTCCGAGTTCATTCCAGTTGCCACGACAATTCCGACAGCACGTCCCTTAGTGACAGTGGAGGAAGAATAGGCCATATTGGTACGATCTCCCAATGGGTAATCGGCGTGGGGGAGGGTCAAAAGTGGGGTTTTGGTAATTGGCAAACTCTCTCCGGTAAGAAGAGCTTCATTCGTTTCGAAATTCATTCCTTCGAAAAGCCTGAGATCTGCCGGGACGACATCACCAACGGATACACGGACAATATCACCAGCAACAATTTCTTCGGCTTTAACTTTTTCGATGCGCCCATTGTTACGGACGACTGTTGCAATGGGGGCCGAAAGGGAATGGAGGGATTGCATAGTTTTCTCTGCGCGATAATCCTGAGCGAACCCAATGACAATGTTTAAAATAATGACAGCGGTGATAACGGATCCCTCGATAAAGTCGAGCATTCCGTAAGAAGCTGCCATGGCAATCACAAGAACCTAGACCCATCAGATAACCATGCGTTAGCAAAGCTGTTGTGTTGTTGGTTGGGCACCGGAATTTCCGTATGATCTTAGACGAGGAGAGCACACTCTCGATTGATCTCGTTTCCACCTCCGGTTGGAAAGAAACAAATCAAACAACACGCAACAAATGTAGAAGTGATTCATGAGTTTGGATTTTGTCCTCTCTCTAATGAATGAAAAAGATAGAAAGAAAAAATCATGAGTATACACTGCTCGGCGCAACACAGCTCTCCCAACGCGCCGATGGGCAATTTCCCTTCAAAAAAGACATGATGGGCGCAAGACATTTTTTTTTTGGCCAGCTCGAAGGCAAGCCCCTGTGGCTGACAGAAATAAATGAATGCTCAATCTTATTTATTTTCACCCACTCTTTCCAATCAATGATGACCAATTTCCCGCGCATAAAATGCATTAATAAGCTGCTCGGGTGTGGGGAAGGGAGTAGGTTAGGGAAATTGAGGCTCTCGGATTAGTTTCTTCTCCGGGGGGTTGGGCTAAATACAGGATGAAAACAAATCTCGGTGGCTTCAAGAGACAGAGAAGTGTATTTCAGAAGCTCGAGACCCCAATTGGGGTGAAAATAGCAGAAGAGAGAAACAGGGAATGCCCTTTAGGCTTTGGGAACTGAATCTTACCAATGTCAAACTGTTCGAAATTTGCCTTACAAGCACACTCCACCAGGTAATGCCCCCGGTATCGGTCAGCTTGTTTGGCCCATCTCGAGACAATCTCTCCGCTGCTACCTTCGTGCTCAATCCGGAGCTCATATCAACACCATAGAGCGAAGCAAGAGCGCATGGAGTGGCTGCATGCGGTGCTACCTCGTCAGCTAGGGTGGATTCATCCCCGACGAGTGTATCAACAGCTGTCGTAGAACTCTGTCCGCTTCTCGTGTCACCATAAACCGGGCTCTGAGCAGCTGTGTGTGGCGAGGGAATCCCGCCAGAACCAACTGGTGATGAGCCATAATCGTAGACACGGCTGCCCTGAAAGCTCTCAGTAGTAGTGATCTGGGGGCGGCCAGGTTCACTACGGGTAGTCATGTAGGGGCCAGAACTTGAGATATTGTTCCGGTCATTGTTTGCCGGACCTGTATCCGGATGGTGAGAAGGGGCGCCTCCTGCCGCGTTACCGACAGGAGGCGAAAATATAGGTGGGGGATCATCACAGCCTTCCTCCGCAGCGGAGTGGGTGATGCCGGAGCCGTGCTGTAGGGCGGTTGGGGAGGTTGAGGGGAGAGGAGCGGAAAGAGAATTGGGGTTGACCATTCAATAGAGCAGAAGGGTGAACAGAGGTTGAAGGTTTGTGGGATTGAGAAGCGCTGAGAAATGATGAAAAAATGTCAGGGGAATGCAGGGGTGAGTGGAAGAATGCCGGTGGCAGAGAGAGGTGAAGATGGTGAAAGAACCGGAGGGCTCGCGAGATGGGTGGGATTTTATAGTCTGTCGAGCACTGACGATGAGCAAGCACAATTACTATTTTCTTGGAGGGACGGTTTGTTGTCGCTTAGTTTATTAGACCGCTAGGTGCCGAGTGGGAAATACCATTGGGTGTTTGGGAAGGATGCCCCCATCCCTGCTCGTCCAACTGCATGGCTGGTGTGAACAACCACACAGGACGTCAGGATCAGTGCTGATTTATTTCCTTGGAAGTACCATGGCACGATATCCTCGGAATCTCATAAACATTGGTAGAAGGATTATGGTCTATTGCTTTTGCTTTATCCACTAAGTTCGCCTTACTATGGTTTGCAAGGTTTCTATGGCATCGGTACTTGAACGATAAGTATGCCGCAGTGGCGAGCACTCTACAGGACAAGCAAGTATCAGCCAACGGATCACGACTGAGTCGAGCTTCTCTGGATGGAAAGTGGCGATCACTCGTGGTGCTTTTGGTTTCATTCGCCCGTTTTTGCTTAAACCCACAGCACTGGCATCCTACAAACTATCGGCGCATCTCTCATCCGTCTGCCCGCCCACTGCATATTTTCGGGGATAAATTTATAAAATTCCGTATGATATATCATTGCTTTTCGTGATAAATACCCCGCATTATTACCATTACACTACCTGGTACGGTAGATGCAGAAACTTGTTTGTGACTTGAAGCAACACAAATGATGTATCAAGAATGTTCAAATCAATTCCTCTGGCACCGGCCTTGCAGAGCCTATATCATATCCACCTATCATAAATTGGTTTGAGGCAGCACCGTATTTCGGGGATATTTGCAGTTCACATATCATACTGCGGACCGCAAGAAAATCCAAAATGCGCGTACAACGTAGCGAGCAGAAGCACGAACAAAGCAAAAACCCCATTGCACGACATGAGGGAGAAAGGCTCTAGAACAAGTCCCCCGAGATGCGCTCCTAATGGAAAATCCGTTGGGAGAGAGACATGCTCAACCGGCATGAAGTTAGTTTCCACCCAATCACCAGCTTTGTCAAACATACTTTAGCCTTAGTCTAACCCGAGCGGGACTACCGTATAGCTCTCACTCCTAGGCAGGGCAAGTGGGACAATCCGCAGCCCACCAATAGCCTGCCTGAAACGCTCCGGGTCGCCGTGGGGAGGCGGTAAAAGTGCAACGTGGTTTGTGATCAATCCAGAGAAGGGGAAATCCGAAGAGAAAGGGAATAGTTTTGAGAATACCCCCCGCCGAGCCTCAATGACGCGGGTGACACCAGGCATTTCGTCTCTTCAACCGTGCCCAATCAGCAAAATCCTTCCCCACTCGAAGTCCTCCCACGAATGTGCCAAGACACTCTATCAAGAAGATAGGGTCGCGTGATCTGGATTTCGTCGGAACGCCGTTTTTCCCAGTGGGGTCTGCTCTCTGGATTGGCTGCACCACTTTAGCTAACTTATTTTCGCCTGCAAGCCGGACTTGAGGCCCGCTGAACTCAAAATGTCCAGCATGAAATATGTAAGGTGGTATCGAGTACGGTAGGAAACACCATGGCGAGTAGCAACGATATGTGCCTATCCTCGAATCGGATTGGATTGGAAAAGAGAGGGTTTGTCTGGTAGTAACATCCGTAACAGCAGCTGGAGTTTGTATCTATCCGGTCAGAAGCTCTTTCGGGGGATTACGGCAGGCTGGACTATCCCTCAGGAAGCAACTTCTGGAACTATCTCGCTACTGTGCCCCAGCTGGGGGAGCCTCCGACATTCCTGTGTCTCGTCCTTCGCGCGATGGCGTGGCCCACGCAGTGTAGCTATGATAGCTACCGGTATCACTTACCGGTACCGGTATTAGACTAATATGAACTACCGGTAGGGTGTTTCAAGAACTCTTGGGAATTATTCCCCTTCTCTTCGCTCGCAGGTCAAAGCTTCGTCCAAGCTTTGCCGTGGGGGGCTCGGTCTTGTCTACGATAAACTACTGCTCGAGTAATTTCCGGGGGAAAGGGGGCATCGCTGCTTGTTTTGGCCAATTATTTCTCTCTGTTAGCGCGCCTTTCTAGGTAGCCTTGGGAATGCCGTGACAATAAGCTACCGTGCTATTTCGCGGCCGAGGTTTCCGCTCGCCGAGGGAATAGAGGGAGAAAGAATGAAAGGTTATACATCTTAACTCTGCGGTGCCGTATCAAGCTTGTTCAGCGTTAATCAATGCGTGGTGTTTCCTGGGAGGGGGGGGGGGGAGCGCTTGGTATACATCAATATGATAAAATACCGCGTCTGCCACCGCGTACGCCGAGAATCCCATCCAGCGATTAATTGATGTTAAGACTTTCTCGAGCTGCAGCAGCAGGTTGGGTAAAGTGCACTTTTAGGACCCTCCGCGGCCCGTTCGCCGCTCGCCCCATACATGTTTTCTTTTCTCACAATAAAAAGCCTTTGAAGCATGTACTGATGTGGTATGCTCCATACTAGGAATCAATCCACGATCCTACTGCAATCGGCATTATGGGTTATAGTAATAATGGTAAAACAGGTATGGTCACACGATTTATGAGGAAAAGGTCATTATTTCGTACCAAAAGCCTCATCACCCGTCATAAGGTAGTCACTCGCTCTGATTCGCAGCCTCATTCCGCGGGCAATTCTGCCCTTCTCTTCAACCGGGTCTTGGGGGAAGGGGGCCTGTCAGCTTGGCTCACTGTATCCCGGAGCAGGAGCGACAGTACTTGTAAAATAGTTTGAGGGGGTTGCAACGTGGGGAAAGACAACCTCGCGTGGGGGGCGAGAACAAAGCAAGGGAGGTGAGAGTTTGTTTGAACTTCGCTAGTCTGGCCAGTGTTCTTGGACATGGCGCGGAAAGTTTACTTTCCACTTCGTGTGTTCGTGGTAATGATCGTACGGCAGCTCCCACCTGTAGCTGATATGATCCTTGGCCTTCATAGGCTGAGCCAATTGATTTCAGATGTCGATTTTTTTTGGAGGTGTTACCATCGGTCGATCAGTTCGGCAACCGATTTCAACCGAACCTCTCGTGATACAAGTGCTGGTGACGCCTTTTGAGGATGTCAGATTGGAGGTGTGAAAGAGCTGGAGCAACCTGAGCTTGGCTGTCTGAGACAGGTGGGTACAAGTAGGTTATCAAGTTAGGGAAGTATTTGAGCAACAAAAAAAAAAAAGAGAGCCCCCCAAGCGGCCAGATTTTTCCAGCTGAAGAGAGGCTTAAACTTCAAGGCTTTGTAGTTGGTCTGGGAACAACTGCGGTATGTTCTGTCATGTCGGACCGATCTCTTGTACTTGGGTACAGTGTCAGTGAGTTTATAAGGAAAAAACTACGTGTTTCATCAGCAACGCCGATGGAACGGCTTTTCCTGTGCCCTGTGCCCTGGGCTGCTGGGGTGCGAGGAAATTTTGTGCCGCTCCTGTCACTTCCCTAGAAAGTATGCAAACCATGGTAAGTCGGTAACTTGGGGTAAAGACACTGTATCAATGAATGATCGGAGGGAGTGTTAGATAGACTGAGAGTATTTAAAGATTTCCTCGCAAAGGTTACTCCAAAAACTTTCGGGTAATTCTAAATGTCCCTTGACGTGTTATTGCAAGCAAATGTCTCAAATACTATCAAAAACAGAGGCGGCACAGAATTTTCCACTTTTTCAGCACTTGAGGAGGTAATGTTCACAGAGACCACATGATCAATGCACAAGTAGCATCGCGTTCGGTACTAGTACCACCTTAGTTCAACTATAGATAACTTGCGACTTTCCTCCAAGAAACCTGATCTAAGTCAGCCAAAGTGCCGGCTGCTTGGTTGGACATCTGGCTAGGCCAAAGAAAGCAATGTAAGCAGTGTTCCAGAAAGTAGCTAATAGGAAGAAGAGGAAGGGAAAAAGGCCTTGGCCTTTGTGGTGGTTGGTCTCGGGGGGGGTATACTGTACCATACTGTATCCCTTAAGCTGTTGAGACATTCAGTCCAGATTGAAATGTGTAGCACTAACTCATTTGGGTAGTTGGGAGCAAATCTGCGCAGGATTGCTCTTTTCCATCATGGCCATACTGAGCCGTACAGATTTTGGGGTATTCTGAGCACTACACCACTTTCAGATCGTCAGGTTTTTTCTATCACGATGGCTTAAATGGGTTAGTGCTACACATTTCAATCCGGACTGAATGTCTCAACAGCTTAAGGGATACAGTCGCACCTCGCTATCCCTTTTTCACGACTTCTTGTCTTGGCGGAGCCGGGGGGGTGTGCAGGGGGGTTCACCCAATCAACGCCCTTGTTGCTGATTCTCACGATGGCTTCAAGTCTTTATTCTTACCTGGGTGGTTCATGTGTATTCATGCCCCGGGCTCGCTCTCTTTTGTCTGCCTATTGATACGGCCCCGACCTGGCACTTACTGCCACTCCACGTTGCATTACCACTTTGGTTTCGTCCTCTTGTCGCGTTGTTCGGCCCTGGGTCTGCCGGCTGGGATACGGTTGGTCGTATGGGTGGGTTTTTGTGCCTTCCTCTCCTCGGAGCGACCGTTCGGACACGCACACGCCTGATCCCCCTCTGCTTACGGTTCGCTTG